>JGI24508J20089_1000127_pt1 | contig 57466 bp, 51 predicted proteins | sample LinPmetageLP24_FD_20089 | JGI IMG/M metagenome (IMG submission 20089) | reverse complement strand
TGCACAGGACACCAGCAAATCAGAGCGCAGGCCTAGCCTAGGGAGGGAAATTTGAGGCGTGGTGCAGGTAACAGGGCCGGCTTGTGAGCCATGGGAGGATTGCGAAGGACTGACGGCGAGGGTGGCATGTGGCCAGCCCATTAGAAACTTGGTGAAGGACGAGAGAAGGTGAAGTTGGAAACAGCACTGGATTTATACACGAGGTGGGGTCTCAAGGGGAGCTAGTAGGGGTCGCGACCACTCGTTCCGGCCGTCCCAAAGCAGCACGAGCGCTAGAGCAGCCAGGCCTTTAGGCGAGAGATTCCCTGTTCAGGAAATCCTGGTTTCCTAATGCAGAATCACCGACACGCAGAATATTATACTTTTAGTAACGCAAATATTAAGCAAAATAAAGCTGCTATTTCGGGTATAATTAACATTAATTACTATTATATTTATAATTATTTCGGGTGTAATTAACATTAGCTACCATTGTTATCGTTTTTGAAGGATACGAGGCTTAGGAAATTAAGATTGAAGTAATCGAGACGACTACTGGATCGAGGGGGAAACGAATATAATAAGGCACGTGGTAATCAAGTGATTTGGACTTAGATATATATATGGCTTTAAGATACGTGTAATTAGCTTTATCAGGTAGAGTACTACGGTTCGCAAACGTAGTATGTCTCCAGGGGACAATATCAATCGATTCCACCCGTTTACATTACTCATGTTTAATGGCTACATAATAATTATAGATAGAGAAAGTTTTTGCATGTCGTAAAAGGGTCAAGGGGTAAGAATTAAGTTGGTAAATATCACGAGTAAAGATTACAAGTAAGCTTATATGAAGCAACGCGCTTGTGGGGCATATTTGGCTACGATTTGCTAATCGGAAGTTGCCTTTGATCTTTTGGTAGTAGTATAATATCAAGATTTAATGGCAGAGGAGATTAAGGCTTTGAATGCACGTTTGCAATGGCAAATGAACAACTTAGAAAGGGGTTTCTGGTACGTCCCCGTAAACTTGCAATCAGCTAAGGTTTATATCTTTGTTGATGGATCCTTTACTAATAATAAAGATCTGAGCTCCCAAATCGGGTTCGTGCTAGTTATCGGCATCGAATTGGAGAGGGTTGCGGAATTCATCTTGATTAGGAATATTATACATACAAGTTCAACGAAATGCAAGAAAGTAATTCGTGCTATGCTTGCTTTAAAGCTATATATTATAATAATAGGAATTAATATATTAATTGCGTTATCAAGCATTATTAATATAATAATTAATAAATTTGAAATTAAGCAATTGCTAATAGTTGTTTATATCGATTTTTTTTTGCTTTATAAGTGTATTATTAAGCTTGGTATAATAAAAGAGAAACATTTGATAATTGATATTATATCAATTCGTTAGTCATATGAATGTCAAAAACTTATAAAGATGCAATAAATTGATGAAGCAAGCAATCCTACTAACATAATGATAAAGGCCAATTTTAACAAAGCTTTGCAAGAGCTTATTAATATTAATAAGTTAAAAGTGAAGATAAAGGAATGGGTTTAGCAGCTTACTGGCGCTGATTTGGATAAGTAGTAGGGGAAGTTCCTACGCTTGCTTATTTTCTTATGTTAAATTTCCTTGTGTATTTCCTTGCAATAATCATTTACATGTTTCACATTTACATTTTTTACGGAAGTAAAAATCAAAAGGTGATGAAGAAAACGATTTTCCATTTAGATTTCTACCTTCTAATTTAAAGCACCAACGAGGTGGCCTTGTAACGACACCTCAATAGGGACCTGGCTGCCGGTTTCATCATAGGGGGCTACTTCCGTACGGGAATATAAAGAAGATGCCGTCACGAAAAACTAATTTATAAAGTCAATCCGAAATAAAGCTTTAAGTATTATTCCCATAAATGTTACCGGCTTCAAGGGCAGCGGCAGCGATAGTAGCAACGGCTTTAATAGGGATTCTTACTTCAGCCTTTTTTTTATTATTATTCTTCTCTTTAATAGCGTTAATGGTTGTAAAATGATTAGCGCTATTACGCTTCTTGATTTGTTTATCATTATCATTCTTCTTCTTTCGCTTTCCATTAGCCGGGAGCCGGGGGGGAACCAAAGGGGTTGCGGTAACGATAGCAGTAGCGGTAGGCGTAATAGCAAAAAGAATTTGCTTTAACATCCCCTTTATCTCCTATAAAACTCTTGTTTAGCAAAAAGTTTTATTTAGCAAAAAGAAATAAAGGGGAATTTACGGAATTATTAGTTTCAAGAGCTGTGATACGGTAATGAAAAGTTTTGATTTTGCTCAAAAGGGCGGCATTAACATCCTTGGGGATTTTTAATCCAGTAACTACATCAACAAATTTGACATTAATAAGGATTGTAGCGATAGCGATAACATTTTCTTAATTGCCAGCAAGAATTGCATTAATAAGAGCATCTTATTCCAGTGCAATGAAGTTTGGAAGCTATAGCAATTATCAGCACCGGACTCAAATCAAGGGGGTAGTGAATGGATTGCGAGGTAGAAAAGAAATTGGGGGTACTTACTAAAACGCAACTTTCCTTCTTGTCGACGCAGTACAAGCAGCGCTTGAACTTAATGTTGTTAAAGTAACAATTGTAATTTATATTGATTTTAAGGGCATTTACATATTACATGCATAAATAGCGATACAAAGCAATAAGAGCTTTGAAAGAGATTGATATAAGCATTGTTTGTATTAGTAAAAAATTTATATTATTAAGTTATCATTTTTAATAAGAAATATTTACTTATGAAGTGCTTAATTAATTTGATATGAATTACAAAAATCAAGCAATTAGCAAAGATTTGTTTTTGGCGAAAATCAAGCTTATGCTTACAAGTGTGGTTATTGTTATTATTGCTAAAGGAAAAATTAAGAATTTTGAAGGAAAAAGCGTTATATATATAATTCCTATAATAAGCAAATATGGAATTTTGCTTAAATTAGGGGGATTGCGAGGTATTTGCTTGATAATATTATCCTTCGCTTAATATATCTTGCTATTATTATTTGCCGTTGCGGCATCATTTGCTTTCACCACATTACGGCACCTTTATATCGCTATTAATAACGCATCAAGCTATTATTTTTTTTCAATTGCACGATTGTTATAAAAGGAAATCATTGCGTTGAAGTTTTAAAGTCATTTGTTATTTTTTTTCCATTATTTAGCATAGTCATTTGCTTAAGGGCCAAAAGGGTACCAAGGGGAAATCGGATAACTTACAGCTGCAATTTCTTTCAAGAGAAATATATTATTTCTTTTATATGATTTATTTTATACTTAATTTGTTATTCTTATTTCATACTCTTTTATATTTCTATTTGATTACTACATATTAAAATATGTTATATTTCTAAAAGTAATTTTGCTGGTATTAGTTTACAAGACTCATATTAAGTGTTTGATGTATTTATGCCAAGAGCAGGCCGGTAGCTAAAGGGGTTTTAAGGGGGTTACAGCTACGAGTATAAATCCTCTGCCTTCTCGCACTCCTTTAGCTAGATAACCTAAATATATTAAACCACTATTGCACTTGTTTTTGCTACTTTTACTGTCTTTGTGATATCACATACCGGTGCAAACCCACACTTCTCTATAAAGAAAGCTAAGTAAACGCGATTACCCCATATTCATTCACATTCTAATGATAATTATAATCTATAAAAAACTTCCCATAACGTCTTCTTATCTTTTTTAAGAAGAGCTTACGCCGTAACGCGATTCTTGTTCCAAATTGCATATACGAAGGCTTCTAACCAAAAATTTGCAAGTATGCTTAAGCCTCGAAATAATTCATTACTCTTTTCGCTAATAATCTTACTTATCTAACCAAAGATTATAATATCTTGTATCATAAAAGCTACCTTCTCCCTAACTATTCTCATGTTGCACTTTACTACTCCATTCATATAATAAGCATAAGAAACAATAACTTCAAGAACAACATTATGCTTCTTGCACCAGCTGCCAACTGGACCTTGAGCAAACTCGTTATCGCAGCGATATCTACGGATCATCATCTTATGTTCCTTCTCGATGTACTTATGAAGCTGACGAAAGACTTCCGAAAGCTTGCTCCTAGCTTTTAATTTGATATACCATGTGAAATGTATATTGTCATCTATCATAAGAAAGAAATACTTGATACCATCGTATCCCTTGACAAAATATAATCCCCAAACATCAACATAAACAAGATCGCTAACATCCTAAGATTAATACTTCGCTAGATCACGCGGGATTCTCACAAATGCTCGCGTTATAGCACAAACAAAGCAAATAGCTTTTAATTTATCTTTGATTTGCTACTTGGTAATATTCATGCCTATGCTGACTTTTTTGAAATTTAACATGCCTTAAAAGCTGAGGTGTCCCAGTCGACGATGCATTCGCTAGATTAGGTCGTCGAAATCAATGATTGCTGCGAGAAGTTCTCCTGACTAGAAGAAATTACTTGATTTTGACAATGATTCTATGCTGACCTAAAATAATCCAACGTAAAAAGTAACATAGCCGATATCGATTTTGTTATTAATATATAAGGTTAACCCATGATAATCCCAATATTCATATATACCAACTTTCTAAGCAAATAATCCTAAAGATAAAAGATTACATTAACCCTTAGGAGCATACGCAACATCTAAAAGACGGAGTTTGATAAATTGCTGCTAAGCATTGAAAAGTAAAACCTCTACATTTCCGCCTCCTTATACCTCGAAAGTTGCCAAATTATCAGCAGTGTTAATATTTGCATTTAAAACATAAAAGTCTGTAAACCATTTAAAATCATTAACTATATGCATATTGGCAACTATATCTGCTAGCTAGGTATCACAACATTAAACAAGGCCTATCATAAAAGCATTGATTATGCTATATATAAAAACCGCTTCATACTTCGTTATCCAGCCATCTCCGGTAACTCCACCTCCCCCCATTTCTCATACTTCAACACCGATACTACTACATATCTATAATAATAGATTAATAAATGCTTGCGATACAAGAGGGATAAAAGAAAGTGCATCTATAAATTTCATGATGTCAAGTTTAAATTTGAAATCAACTACATCGATAACGACAAAAGCGGCTATGTTATTTGGTGGTGTAGATTTAAAGTTACCAATGTCTACGTTTTTCGACTGAGTCCTGTCCTTGAGAGCACGAGAAATCTTTTCCAGATAAAATTTCTAATAATTATCTTCGATATGACTGTTTTTACCGCAAGCATTGCACTTGAGGTAGCTTTTGTTTTCTTTCTTTATAATATTAAAAAAAGGAAAAATAATTTTATCAATAAATTTGCTTTTTACTTTATCTTGTTTCCTCTTTTCATCTTCCCAGCGCTACTTAATCAACGCTTCATTATGAAGTCGTTCTTCAAGAAGGTTGATGCTAAGAGTAACATTAGAGTCAGCGTCGAATTATATCGCGCGAATAGTATCCCACTTCTCTTTAAACAAATCCCACTTCTTGTTATCGAGGTTGTCGAGGAGGGTGGTAACATAAAGTCTGTTGGTCAATTCGTAGTCGACCCCAGCAAGATCGCTTCTAAAACAACGGAACTTGTTAAAGTAATCTGTAACATTATCGTAATTCTCAATAGTAAGCTTTTTAAGCTCGGAGAGAAGATCGTCTTAAGCACGTTCATTACTAATCTTATATTAGACGATAACAATATCGTAAGCTTCTTTAGCATTCTTAGCGGTCTCGATCTCAATGCGGATGCTTTCACTAAGCTAAGCATTAAGAAGCTTATTGGCGATCCGGAGACTATCTCTATTAGACTTCCAATTATTATAATCTATGATATATCGAAGTATATTTACATGAAAATTCTTGAGAACCCTTTAAATAAAAGCAACGATAACGCTATCTTTGTCATTATCTTCGTCGATATAATTCACTTTTTGAGACTTGTCAAGAATTTCTTCAACGCCAATAAAAAAGTTAAGAACATCGTAAGCTTTCGCCTCACGCTTAAATTCACACTTCCAAATAATGAAGTTAACTTTACCGCATAAGCAGCGCTTTAGGCTGAAATCAACCTTTAAGTTAGCCATTCTAAGAACTTTGGCAAATCCGCGTTTAAAGCTAATAATATATAGCTTAATTTGAAAGCTATTAACCACTTCAAAAGATATTATCCAATTCTCAATTAAAAAGGAAGTTTATAACTAATTAAAGATTAAAAGAAAAAGTGATAATTTATTCAAAATTAAAAAACCAAAACTATATATACAAAGAAGTAACTTATTACAGGGTCTAAGCTTATTATGCATGGAGGTGTAACGTCACATAACCAACAAAAACCCTGCGTCCCGGAAAAATCAACCGGTACATTGACTTTATACTAATAATCTATTGTCTTTATAAAGCTAACTGCTACTATATTAGATTGTTAATGTCGGTTAACTGATCACGTTCTGATCACGAGCACGCTCACCACTCTAGGCAAAACCTGACTATACTTGAGCACTCCAAAGGGCACCTCTCCTTTTGCCTCTTTGTAGATCATAAAAAATAAGTTTATGATACCTAGCCATCTCCCCTTTTCAGAAATACAGGGAGATACCAACACTGATCAGTGTGTGCGCACAGATCAATAAGGTATCGCAACTCGAAAACAGAGAAGGAAGGGTTGAGCTCTCGCCGCTGACGCCAGCTTATACCATCTTTGCTACCGATGATAACTACCGCAGTCAGAAACACCTGCGAGATCTCCTGGAACCTCCTACAATCCGACTCAAGATCTACAGAGCTATAGAGCTTGCTTTAGAACGTTTACGATTGAGATTCACCTTACAAATACCTCACCTGCCTACCCCACCAGGACAAAACGACAACGACAACTACCATAGTCAGACACAACTGCGAGATCTCTCAGAACCTCCTGCAATCTGATTTAAGGTCTACAGAGCTGTAGAGCTTGCTTCAGAGCGCTTACGGCTGAGATTCACCTTACAAACACCTTACCTGTCTACCATACTCAAACAGGCAATCCCCTCTCCTACAACCTCATATCTCTTAAAGACTCCTCAACGCGTCTTTCAGCTCCTCATTACCTCTTACCTTCTTTGTTCCCTTCTTACGTCATTTTGATTCAGCGAGGAAAATTGACCTACATACAGCAGTTCACCTCTCCTCCAAATACGATCACCTTCGCAGTACTTCAGCTGCTTCTCCCTCTCTTCAAACACATAGAAAGCGAAAGCCTACGAATCTTTGAGCTTCACAAGAGCAATAGAAGAAGACTGGCAAATTAGAAGACTGTACGGCCTTGATCTGACGCTCTCCTCGCCATTTACATAACCACGAGGGACCTGCGGCTCTTGCAGCTGGCGCCTGTGGCCGACAACCGTCTTATAGGAGCCCTCAGAATCTACGAGCCGTCTTCTTAGGAAATCAACATGGCACCCCCAACCACTGCCGACGCCGCCGAGGCTTTTGTGCTAGAAAAGGCAAAGGAATACTGGGAAGGCGAAGATGAAGATGGCATCCTTTGGGCCGACTTTGAGTATGACTTCCGAGGCTGGACTGAGCCGACCTTTGATCTTGTTAGCAGTAAATCTCTCACGAAGCTGCGTGATAACCTCAAAAACCGTGGCGTCTTCATCAAGACTGGCTCAGCCTACAAGATAGCGAAGACCCTGACCGCCACGACTCTAGCTGGTGACGACCCTCTTTGGACAGACGAGGAGGCTCTATTCTGGGCGTCTAATCACAACGTCAAGTCATGGCGTATCACGCACAGACTAAAGCAAATTGAGGCTGGTAAACCAATAGACAAACTCCTACTACCTTCCTCTATGGTCATCACTCCAGACTTACTCAGGCGACAAGATACAGGCTTCTTTGGCACCAACAGCCACCAAGACCAAGTCCAACCGCCTCCACTGCCCCCTAAGACCCCTGATCCTGCTCCTGAGGACGCCAACTGGGGCCAGCGAATCGGCAACCTTAATAAGATCTATGAAGAGAGTAGCAAGTACAGTGCCGAAGGCGACAACTTTGACTACAAGCTCCGTATCTTCTATGATAAGTGCCGAATGACGTCTGTGCCAGAGGAAGCATATGGCATTGCTTTCCCGACTATGCTAAAGGGCACAGCTCTTGAGCACTATCATCAGAGTCTCAGTGGCCCATCAATGTCATTTTATAACCTTTGCACGCGCATCAAGGCTCACTTTGAAGGCCCCAACTACACTACAGAATCGCTGCAGAAATGGACACTTACCGACATGAACAGTGTCAAAGCTCTCTACCCCGACAAGACCGCCCTACAATGCTTCGATGAGCTGCTGAATGAGCTGCGCAGACTTCGCCACGGCCTATCGCTAGACCTACAGAGCGATGATTTCTTCCACGCAAAACTCCTCATGGCCTGCAGACTTCTGCCCGACTGCCAGGTTGCCTGCTCTGCACCACCAGCCACGTTACCTGACTTTATCAGATCACTCAAATCCTGTATGACCACGTACGCCGCGACTCAGGGCAATTCCTCAACTTTCTGGACCTCAGTATCACATGCTTACGGTGATGATCCTGAGACCTTCTTGGGGACTGACCGTCGCTACCGAAATAACAGGAACAACGGCAGAGGCAGCACTCAAGGCGGCAACAGATCCGGCGGCAGGTCTGGTGGCATTGGCCGCTTTGGTAAGAAGACCTGCTATATCTGCAAGAGGCCGAATTGCTGGTCCACCAACCACTCCGAAGCGGAACAGAGAAAGATGAAAGAAGACTTCAGGAAGAATAACGCTGGCAAATTCAAAGGCAGATCCAACCAATTTGATGAACGCTACCGTCAGTACGTTGCTTTGTACGAAGGTCTTGACGACAAGACTCTGGAAGATCAGTTCTTGGCTATGGCCTTTAATGACTCTGACGCTGAGGACGAGTTCAATCAACACTTCGCCACTGAAGAATTCGAGCCTAATCGAAGCTTCTTCTGCTCTTCTGGCGAGATTTCGGCCTCTAGCGCCAGAGACCTCACCATCACACCTTGTAACCAAGCCTACGAGCATGTACTCAGTGCCTCTACTTCAGAACCTGAAGCAGAACTTGAAGCTTGCACTCAGGTCTTTCAACAGTCTCACTCTCCGCGCTATGATTCTGACGTCTTCTGGGGCATACTGATTGACTCAGGCGGTGGCATACACTCTACAGTTGGCCGAAACCAGTATATTGCCTACAGCAGATTTGCTGGTGACAACGAACCTCTACCTATATCTCAATTGACAGCTAGAGTCAAATTTGGTATTGGAGCTGCCGACGCCGTCGGCTCTGTGCAAGTCAACTCTCCTATCGACCTCATTCTCTTCCACATTTTTGATACTGATACGCCCTTTATTCTTGGTCTCAGGGACATGGACCGCCTCAAAGCAAGGTTCGATAATCTCAAGAACGTCCTGAACACGCCTAAAGGCGACGTTGCTGTTATGCGCCGAGGCGACCATGTGTTTCTGATCTGGGACGAGTACCTTAGCGCTTTTATTCAACAAGGCATTAGAGAGCAGGCCAAGCTCCCTTCTACACCGTCCCCGCAAGACCGTTACCTCTCCGATATCGAACTACGGCGCCTCCACCGTCGTTTTGGACACCCGTCAGTGCAGAGGCTTCATCGTGTCCTCGAGCGAGCCGGCCACGAAGTCAATACTAAAGCACTAGAGCACCTCTCCAAATACTGCGATCAATGCCAGAGGTATAGCGCATCTCCAGGCAGATTTAAGATGATATCGAGTTCAACTACTGTATCTTTGTCGACGTTGTTACCCTGGTGCCAGACGGCCCTGTACTCCATATCGTGGACGAAGCAACAGCCTATCAGGCCGGCAGATGGCTCACAGACTTCAGTGCTAAGACGGCCTGGGAAACGATTCGAGAGTGTTGGATTGACACGTACCTTGGACCTCCCGATCTGATCTCTCATGACGCTGGTACAAACTTCGAAAGCAGAGAGTTTAAGCAATATGCTCAGACTGTTAATACAGCCACTAAGTGTGTCCCAGTTGAAGCACATAACTCTGTCGGCATCGTTGAGCGCTACCATAAGCCTCTACGACGAGCCTACCAGATCATCAAAGCTGAGTCTCCAGGTCTTAGCAAAACTGCCGCCCTGCAAATGGCTTTTAAGGCTATCAATGATACAGCTGGACCAAACGGCATCGTACCAACCCTGCTTGTTTTTGGTGCCTACCCCCGTATGAGTGAATTTGACGCTCCCCCTGCGACAGTCTCTCAACGCTCAGCTGCCCTGGCAAAGGCAATGGCCGAAGTACGCAAACTCAGAGCCGCCAGGAAAGTCAATGATGCCCTTAATATGAGAAATGGACCTTCAACGACAGCTGTTCATGATCTCCCGCTGAACTCCCAAGTACTCGTATGGCGCGAGAAGGCTAAATGGCAAGGTCCATACCGCCTGATTAGCCTACAAGGCGAAACCTGCGTCGTCGAACTCTCCTCTGGACCTACTATGTTTAGGTCAACCTCAGTTAAACCGTACTTGACTGACGCCAATACTGACAATGACCTTCCACCACCCCAGCCTTCCGCCGAGCGCCCTGACGCCGAAGCTGATACTGAACCTGGCGCTAAAATAGACGCCGAAGACACCATCGTGGTCGAAGCGCCAGCAGGCGCTCTCCCAAACCTACCAGTCGCACCTACTAAGCGCCCCCGCGGAAGACCTCGAAAACACCCCCTCCCAGTCAGGAACCTATACGATTTTGAGGCCTACATTGGCACTGACTTCACCGCCTCAAGACAGGCAGAGATCGCGGGTCTGATTGCCGGTGGCGTTCTTGAACTAGTAGCACCTGAAGACGTACCTGAAGGCACTCGAATCTTCGGCTCTCGATTCGTTGATACCCTCAAAGGCGAAGGTACAGACAAAGCCTTTGAGAAGTCTAGGCTAGTAATTCAGGCCTTTAATGATACAGGCAAATTGGAAGTACTTACGCAATCACCTACGATTCAACGTGTCAGCCAACGCCTGATCCTGATCCTTGCCGCGATCTTCCCCGAGCTTCTAGTACTACTCAGAGATATCAGTCAGGCCTACACCCAATCTGCGACCCTCCTGCAGCGCCTGTTTTACGCTTTTCCCCCCAAGGACGTCGCCCAATGGAAAGGCTGGATTCTCAGAGTCGTCAGACCTCTGTACGGTGTACCCGAAGCTGGGAACCACTGGTACGGCACATATCACAAGCACCATATCGAGAAGCTTCATATGAGTGAATCGAGCTACGATTCATGCCTCCTCTTCACCAACGATACACAATTTGCCGTCGTAGGCCTCCAGACTGATGATACCCTGATCCTGGCAGACCCCCAATTTGCTATAGCTGAAGAGACTGAGCTGCAAGGTGCAGGTTTCAGGGCAAAGCCTAGAGACCAGCTTACCTCTGACTCCCCAATCAAGTTCAATGGTTGTACGATCTCTCGCTATAACAGCGAAGTCCACATCTCTCAAGCTATATACAACAAGAATCTGCAACTCGTCAGCAACCAATCCGCAGATCTCGTCAGCTCTCGCGGTACAGTTCGTCGTAATGTCTCTCCTACAGACCAGTACGTTGCTCAACGTGCCCGTGGCGCCTACCTTGCGACTCTCTCCCAACCCGAAGCTGCCTTCGACCTCTCTCGCGCAGCCCAGGTCACCAAAGACAATATCGGCACCGATGGGATCTCCTTCCTCAATAGCCGTATTCAATGGCAGAAGGAAAACGCCAGTCGCGGCCTGAAGTACGTCAGATTAGACGAAAAGTCCCTGCGCATGATCATCTTTACGGACTCTTCGTTTGCCAATAATACTGACCTTTCATCACAAATCGGCTATGTTATGCTACTCGCTGATGCTTCGGATAAGGCTAATATACTCCATTGGTCTTCTACAAAGTGTAAGAGGGTGACTAGAAGCGTCTTAGCTGCAGAGCTATACGCCATGAGCGCAGGTTTTGACATGGCCTCATGCCTCAAGTCGACCATCGAAGCTATTTTGAAGTTGAAGCTGCCTATGGAAATCTGTACAGATTCGAAGTCAATCTACGACTGCCTGGTAAAGCTTGGTACTACACAGGAGAAGCGCCTCATGGTAGACCTCATGTGCCTACGGCAATCGTACGAACGACGTGAGATCACCAATATCCAATGGATCGACGGTAATAGCAATCCTGCTGACGCTATGACGAAGAGCAAGCCAAACTCAGCTCTGAAGGAACTAATCGATACGAACAGGCTCAATATCAAGGTCACGCAATGGGTTGAACGTCAAGAAGGTACCCCCAGGGAATGATTTTGACCTTGATTTGACCTTTTGCCTCTTGCTCTCCGGCTAGGTCACGTGCAGGAATCAGTCTCCTATTTTCATGTTTCTATTGATACCTTTTACGTTGCATGTTCATTGGAGGAGGAAAAGGAACAGCGAGAGGGAACTTGAGTCCCTTTGTTTTTCGATCGCTTTTGATCACTTTAGAGTTCCCCCAGTGTCGGTTGACTGATCACGTGCTGATCACGAGCACGCTCACTGCTCTGGGCAGAACCTGGCTGTACTTTAGCACTCCAGAGGGCACCTCTCCTTTTGCCTCCTTGTAGATCATGAAGAATAAGATTATGATACCTACCCATCTCCCCTTTTCAGGAATACAGGGAGATACCAACAGTTAAGAAGCAGCCGGCATTACTAGAAGTTGCTAGAGAAGATCAGATACTAGTTGATGCGAACTATTAAGATACATGTAAGTTGTTGCGAAGGAAACGCCTGTAGCCGATTGTATCCATAGATCATATCCGGGACCGGGGTGCTCACTTCAAGCCTCGATCCAACACTCGGGACGACGCCCTTAGACATTGGATTCTTGTCGATGCGCTTTAGTGCGTCCCGTCCTGGAGGGTCAGGGAATATATTGGCCTTGAAGTAGTTCTCCACCGCAGGTTCTGCTGTTCCCCTCTCCAGATCATATAGATGGTCATTTTGATAAAAGTAATCCGAGGGTAGTTCCGGCGAGTTGCGATCCTTGCCAACATGTCCGACAAGGTTTTCAATGTTCTCCGGAAAGGTTTCGTAAACTCGGCGTATGTAGATGTGATTCTCGGCGCAGCATTAAGCTTTGCTTTCGGACTCTGGATGTACTCGACAATGGACAACGTGGATGGCAAACAAGCGCGAAGGACAGGCACATCTAGTGGCCTTGGAGAACTCTTCGACCACGGTATCGACTCGCTCAATTGCACACTGGCGAGTTTGTGCGAGACCGCAGCAATGGGACTCGGGACATCGAAAGCCGGAATTTTCACGGCCCTCATTCCATGTCTGCCCATGTTCTTCTCGACATGGGAAACATACCACACACACACCCTCTATCTGGGTGTTTTCAACGGACCTACCGAAGGTCTGATTTTGGCTTGCACCCTCATGATTCTTTCTGGATACTATGGCCCTGAAATCTGGCAACAGCGCATCACGGACTTAGTTGGACACCACTACTTTTTTGGATATCACGAATTCTTCGGTACATACTCGGTCAGGGATCTCTGGGTCCCTCTCCTTGTAACAACTTTATTCGGAGCCCACGTTCCATTTTGTGTTATCAACGTCGTCAAAGCTCGCCGGAGAGACAACCTTCCAGTTATGCCGGTCTTCTTGGAGTGGACCCCAATGGCTGTATTCACGTTCTCCATCGGCGCCTGGCTATACTCGCCATACTCGACTCTGATGCCAGACAACCACTTGGTCCTCTTCTGCTTGACGATGTCTTTCGTCTTCGGCAGAATGACAACAAAGATCATTCTCGCCCATCTCACTCGGCAACCATTTCCCTACTGGACCGTCATGCTCACTCCCCTAGTTGGTGGAGCAATCTTGGGTAACCTCCCACGCATCGGCCTACCTCAAGTCAGCCCCTTCATCGAGCTGTGGTATCTACGTGCCTACTTCGTCTTCGCTCTCATCGTATACTTCCGCTGGGCTTTCTTGGTTATCAACAGTATTTGCGACTACCTGGGTATCAACTGCTTGACGATACCACACAACAAGATAGTTGCCAATCAGGAGAAAGCTAAGGCTACGAATGGGAATGTCAAGACTACGAATGGACATGGCAAGAGAGTAGACTAGACCGGTTTATCGGCCGTTTGTCTAGGTCCATCTGTCTAGGTGCGAGCGGGCCCAGAAGTCTAGTTCAACACTATGGGACCGCTGAGACGAAGACGTTGCAGTCATTCTACTGTGACTACAGTATTACGAAGGTCATGACTCGGAGGTTCTATTCTTGAAGATGAGGGTTATATTTTACATAAGCATTAATAGACTAGTCCGTTTCGATCATGTATCAGAAGAAGGAGATGGACAGGTGGAAAAGAAGAGAGACATCAAACTCAAGCATTGGATAGGCGTTTGTCAAGATGAGCGGTTTGGATGCATATCGACGGGTGTTATGGATTGATACGTCAAAAGCAGAATATGACTTGTTCCAAAAATGTTTCAGTGAAACGCGTTACCTGGTCCGATATGCTCTACACTAAGCAGTCAGAATGTTCAAAGTCCTCAAAGGATTACAGGACATTGGATCCAAGAATTCCGAAACCCATGCCATCGACTTTACCTTAATTTATTGTTGTTCCTTCTTTCAATGCCCATAGCTAGAATTTGCTTCACCGAACATGAATTTGAAAAGCCTCGGAGAGTCGGAGGAAGAAATGGATCGAAGAGAGTTTTGGAGATCTTTGAATCGGGACTTGGTATGTCACAGTATAGACCTGTAAGAGATGATGCATATCATATTCATTGGACAACAGACAGGTCCGCACTTCATCTCTTCTTACTTCTCAAGGTTATCTACACATCGTCGAATTGGAAGTATAAGCAGAGATCCATATTCTTCGGGTTCGCATCCCCAGCCTTGTCGGGACTGTCCGCCCATACAGACACTTTCGTGACAGTCTTGATCCCGAATTGAGCTTTATGATTCAGCAGGAGCCAATAGATACCGCTACCATTTGGCGTAGTGAGTATTGCTCTTAACCCATTACCTTTGTCTTTGTCCTCAGCAGTCGCCACACCTTCCACACCAGTCTCGGTAAAAGTCACCCGATCGGCCCACCCCCCTATCTTCATCCCAGCGTCCGTGACTGCCTTCATTGCATAGTAAAAAGTCCGGTCGTTACTGATCGGTGCCCTGAAGATGTGCTTTAAGTTCTGAACATTCCCTCCCGCGAGATTTTTCCACATTAGAAAGGTCAAATCGGCCCACGTTCTGAGAAGAACTGCTTCTCCTCGCTGCGTCGCATCAACATCCTCCTTCATTGCCACTGGTGGACTTTTACTATTGTCCGCGATGATGAAACCATCGACTACGTTGTATATAGACTGATAGAACCCCTTGCTTCTCTTGGCATCAAATACGTTAGCAATGTTCTAACAGAAAGGTGAGGATGCTGAATCACTTGAGCTATGAGACACCAAAGAAATCGTACTTACAGGGTAGTTTTTGCCACCAATGTTAATGTCTCGAAGCTGCCTAATAGATAGCGGCTTGTTGTTACTGTCATCCAGGCCGAGCTCTTCATAAACGTCGTCAAGTAAACCGTCGCCCAGAGGTGCAAATGCCGTCGGCACTCTCCATCCCCACTTTTCAAGATCGCTGTACTCTGTCCATAAGCTCTGCGAGTTGGTGATTAGACCTTTGGTCCTTTCAGACAAGAGCTTATCGGCTTCCTCAGTAGAGGCTCGAAGTTCGCACAGATAGGATCCTCCTTTGGTAATGTCGAGGGCGTGAAGTCTTAACTTTTCGCTGTCCGGCAGTTCCAACCATTCCGGGACAGGATCGCCCGTGGCCTGGCGAGTAATAACATTGACGTTTCGCCCGAAAACGACTGGAACTTTAGTGTGGTATGTTGTTAGTGACGGGAGGGATTGGCGAAAATCGGCTGCCGGAAGAATCTGGCTCTTTGCCTGGAGATCTGGGCTGAGAACTTGGTGACGAGAGCCTAGGATGGCGAGTATGAACACCAAGACTGTAGCCAGTACACTACTCAAAGCCATTCTTCGAGTCCGTGTGTGAGACAACATTTTTGAGGAAGTGTGTCTAGCTATAGGCAGTATTAGAATCACATACATAATAGGTTGAACGGAAGCATGTACCAGAAGAGGATAGACTGCCCAAAGTATGGTCAGGCATTGTTGAGGAACAATGATAGATGATCGACTGGAAGCCTCTGGGCGTGTGAGTCGGGACAGGAGCACAGTGTTGATTTCCACACAGGATATTGGAGTGCGTAAGCTACTTAAGTCTACCAAAACACGATGGAAAGACGAAATTAGACAGCAAACAGAATCTTTCATGTGCCTTTTGATTGATGCCAACAACCCACGGGCAACATTTCGGAAGGAGTCACCAGCCCCGGTCCCTTACCCACACTCTGAAGCAGAGAATCCAATGAGATACCCAACATGCATCAATAATTCCTGACTCGCAGCTCGTCTTCGAAGCCGTAGAATACAACATCTATGCCAGAAGACATGGACCATCTACTGATCAGATATGCGCCTCGTTGAAACAGGCAGGTGTCATACATCACTCTCGGCCAAAACGCGACATTGCTGGGCCGTGACACTGACAATAGCCAAGCAGGAGAGGGCCGAGACCCAGAGAAGAAGTTTCTTCCGCTTAGGAAAACGCTCAAGACGTTTTCATTTCGATCCTTGCACCATCGACAAGCAATGGAGCAAGGCTCGTTGCAATTGACGCCGGTCGAACTGTCGAATCCGGACATCGTCACCCCCATTGTATCTGCAGTGCAGGGAATCCAATCCTATTGCAGACTTTGGGGGCACATGAACATCTGATATTGAAGTAAGTCAGTTGATACAAGCTCTAGACCCAAACTCCGGACCTTCCAATATATTTTCTGCACTTGATGGCTCCGTTTTGGTTGGCTGCTCATTTTCTCCGCTGGGTTGAACCACCCAGGGTTCAAATACAGGGCCGCAGGCACGCAGCTTACCAATTTATTCCTTGCAAGCCGCAGTGTGTAGGTTCAATCCCACGGAGAAAGCGAATACCTAGCCGATGTTTGTTTACTTAAGCGAGCCCAGATATTTTCCGTCCTCGGCTACAGCTCTTAATAGGAAGGTACTTCGACCCCAGCGCGGCCCACTCTTCACGCGTCTGCGCCAAGAACCTCCAATTGTCACATTTTAAAATATGCACAAAATCTGCAAGGTATAAAGGTGCGACCCTGTACATGCAGAGTCGTGGCCCAGCAAGCTCCTCAAAGCTAGGACCCCTCAAATCCTGCAGGTGCGGGAGGTGCGGGCCGCACTCAGTCTGTCTTCGACTCGACTCTTGCTTCCACGAAATAGCCGAAATGGAGCCAACTTAGCACCAGGTCAGAAACTTCATCCTCCTTGCCTAGTAATCGGAAATGGGGGTTGTTCACTGAAAAAGAAAGGTCGGTGTTTGGTTCGTCGGAGAATTTTGTAATTTTGAGTTCTACACAAACATTCGACAATCGCCGCTTGTGAGGTGACACGCAGGTTGTGAAGTCAAGATCTTATAACGAATTCTGCAAAGTGTAAAGCACTGTCTACAATTCTTTATCTACGACAGGAAGTATCTATCAACTCGATTCTGCCCAATATGCCGCGCGCTTAGTTGAGCCATACTCCCTAACTGTTGGCCCGAATTCCCCCAGTCTGCGCTCTTCATTGGCGTCAATAACGTTCTGGTCCAAAACACTCTCCCATCTAAAGTACATATCGGAATCACTGAAAGATTGAACATATGACAGTATAGGGTCTCCAGTCGGCGTTTCGATGAACAGAAAGCCAAGGTCACGCATCCTCTCGTCATCCCAGATATAGAAACCGAACTTCCGCCATTGACTCCAACTCATGTACCTTAATGGCGTATTTGGCCGGTGAGCCATCCCTATCTCCGAAGACATGGTTTTCTCGGCCTCGTTGTCTTCATCGAGGGCGTATGGGCAAAGAACTGATGGGATTGACCATGAACTGTGCGAGAGAGATGATGCCGATAGTACTGGCGCTTGAGCAAGAGAATCTGAGGATGTAGTCGGCTCTGAGGGAATAATGCCATACTGACTTGGCCTTGATGCGAGAAAGTCCTAGGTGACAAACGAGACATTAGCATTTGGTGCTCTCGAGACCTGGCCTTGTATGTTACTGGAGAGAATTGAAACTTTAGGAGAACTTCTACATACAGCTACAGTCCCCAGTTGCTGCATCACCCGGGGGTTGAAGTTTTCAAGACTCCAAAACGAGGAGACGTCTAGACGATCGAGGCGAGCAAGATCCTCCACAGGCCAATAGAGAAGCTGTCCTTTTCTGAGCTTCTTCAGATCTAGAAAGAGCTGTATGCGCCAGAGCTGTCTATTGGTTCGTTGCTGTTCGAGCCATGAGAACGAGGAACCGGAGTGATTCACGGGTGTAAATGACTTCCCCAGTGGCCTCCGCTGTGGGGACCACGTAAAGCCTGCCCTTCCAACATATGTGAATTTCTGATCGAGGAGTTGCGACGGTTTTGAGGCCATGCAGCGATTCAAAGAGGATAGAAGCAGCTCATCTGTCAAATTCTGAAATCGACATGCTGTTGCCACAATGCCGCGCAGGATGACAGATGAAGTCTCCTTCGAGATTGCCAGTGGCGGAAAGGCGTCCCTGCAAGCTTCACATGCCTCTAGACTGTCACTTAAGCTAGGATGGATTCTCCTGATACATCTGGTATAATCAGGCCCATTGACGAAGTTCTGACAGTACCCATCACGTCGCAGATACGCAGCTGTGAAGTCCTCCAACGATCGCGAAGGAATGACGTTGGAGCGGATGCGGACAACAGTGCGGATCAGATTTTGGATCTGCGCTGGTAAATTCTGAGATATAATGCTTTCTGTGATCTCGGCGCCATACTCGTCAAATAGTGAAGAAACAGAAGGCGAGGCTTTGTCGAGATTGTGAAGAGACGGCAAGTCGGAGACAAGCTTGAGAATGAGCAAAAGCACCTCGACGGGGACTCTCGACAGGTAAGGATCGGCTGGATTCATTGAAATCTCGAAAACGGCGGCTGACATTCGACGCACGGTTCCTTCGCATCTGCTAAGTCTGCTTGTAATAGAGTTGACTGTCGTCGTGCCAATAAAGACAGAGAAAAGTAGAAAAGATTCTGCCGTACGAGGTCGCTCTCGTGGTCAAAAGTATCGGGACAATGCGAAGACAAGTGATACTCACAGTGTACTCCGTACCTCACTATGAACACTGCATACCTGACTTAGGTAGTCAGCATCCACCCAGGGGCTGGAGCCCCCAAAGCCACAGGTGACATGCCCTGTAGTCACGGAATCGATTATTATGGCGGGTGTTTCCCCAGGCATCCAGGCACAACCCGGAGTAGCTCGGCCCGACTAGCCAATTAGAGCCGTGCACGTGCCCTCGGGACCTATGCTCGGCCCCCGCAGCACACGGCGTCTACTGTAGCTATTACCAGATCGAAGCGAAGCTGCAAGAAAAGAAGTTTCTTGCTTGCCATTTCCGGCGCTTTCTGCGGCTCACTTCACTCAAACTGGCTCGATGTCCGATACACCTGTCCTAGCTTCGACTCGCCGCACCTATGTATATGAGAACATCATCCACAATGTGCTTTTGTTACCCTTGGTAACCTGCGCCAAGTGCACAAGCATCCTCTACTCGCCTTGTTTTCTTATCATTCAATTCCACCACGTGCTTTCGTGCAGGAAGCCAGCAGAACATACCCATGGTCTTTTCCAGAATAGAGTGCGCCAAGTGGCCGAGCGTCTTGTCCTCGCCTTCTCAATGCTTCGAGTACTCCGTATGAACTGCCAAGGCTACGTGCCTCACAAACACGTCCGAAGAATAGAACTCTTCACGATATCACGCCATTGCGCTCCCTCTATACCTTCCCTCTTCACGGATCTGAACCGGCAAGGACGAAACTAGGAGGAGACTAGGCCCTGACCATGAACTCCTCTCCCCAAAAACACCCTCTCTGAGGCAGGAATCCGAAGAAAGGATCCGCTCGCTCCCGCTCTTGCCGCCTCCATGGCCATGAAGAAGAGCGAATGCTTTCTGCCATCTCCATTTGTCCCTCAAGGTTGCTGATGAGATGGACGGGGAGAACTTCCAATGTGGAAGGTGGCAGTGAAAAGAGCTTTCAGACTACCTGCAGGGTTCCTAGGTATGCATTGTCTATCCACCTGGTAGCATGCGTTTTGTATTGTATCAATTCAAGAAGTTGCCGGCGAGTATTGGTAACGTCAAAATCTGAAGCCAAAAGGGTTTCCCCTCCTCAAGTCTTTCGGTTCTCATCGCCAATCTTGTGCTTCTGTCTTCTCACAACTCATTACAATACTCGCGAAATTCCGTAGCAGCTATGAGACGATGGCTTCACCTGGCAGTAATTGCCATCGGAAGCTGCTCTGCGGCAATCTCTCATGACGGTGGCTTCATTGTAGCTTCTGGTGATAGAGGCAACGCCACTCTAGTAACGAGGCAGAGCAGTTCTTTCAATAAGGCAGTGCTATCGATTAGCAGCATGGCCGCCATAGGAGATTCTTACTCAGCTGGTATTGGTGCTGGTGACAAGCTTGGTTCTGCAGACGAGTTTCTGAATCCCGACAGTGGTAAGTTTACTTTCAAGAGTACGCTTGGCAGCCGAGTCTACAGCTAATCTTTCTGAAGACTACGCCTGCAGTCGCTACAATCACGCATATCCCCTGATCGTAAATGAAGATGAGCGATTAGGAGACAACATGAACCGGAAATTCCAATTCAAGTCATGCTCAGGTGCTGTGATCGATGATGTATTGAGAAGGCAAATTCCTGCTATCGATTCAAATCAACAAGTGATCTTGTTGTCAGCAGGCATGTGTGTCTACGTTCGTCTTGTGAACGGAAGCTGACTTTGTCTTTAGGTGGCAACGATGCTGAACTTACTAATATCTTGAATCAGTGCGTCTTTCAATGGGCTGTGCTCAGCCAACTTCAAGTCATTCAGGCAAATGCCATAATAGCGGTCGACGCGGCCTATCACTTTCTGGAAGGGACAGACTTTGCTGTGTACGGTCGAGGTTGCGAAAATCAATTGGATCGCTCACAAGCAATTATTGAAGGAAGTGTATTCAGTTCCGCGGTGGACTCGGTTATCAGTGCGGCAAAAGCGAAGCTAGGCCCTGGGTCAGTCTATCTACAAACTCCTTTGGACGACAGAAGCTAATTGGGAACAGCGGCACGATCTATTATACAGGGTGAGGAGAGATACAACTGATCGTAGTGTCTACGCCGCAGAGTGCTGACTTACTCACAGTTATGCAAAATTTTGGGCAGCAGATTTGACATCGGCTTGTGACAGTGTCACCTGGGGCACATGGATACATGTAGGCAGAATATTACTTGACCACTATATATCTTAAACAAGCAATTGACTGTGATCCAGAAAGCCGTAAACGTCTGGCAGCCTTATCAATATCTGACAGTCGACCATCGGAGAAAGATGAACGCGATGGTTGATTCGATCAACGAACAGCTGGTTAGTTTCCCCAAATGGGCCAACTCCCTCATGTTTGGTCTCATAGTTCTCTAGCTGACTTATATCCTAGTCCGCTGCTGTTGATAGGGCGGGCTCAAATGTTGTTTTCGTAGACTACGATGCGTATTTGACTGATGCAAAGGGCCACTTCTGTGAAGCTGGTGTCGATGAGACGCCTAAGAATAGCCCGACATTGTGCGAACCCCTTACACAGTATATATTTCTTCTTCTGACACTGACTGTTCACAGTAACGAAAATCTATTCTTCAAGATGGATAGTCCGGTTCAAGGCTCCAGTCCTTGGAAACGAGATGTGACCGCTGGCGTCCTTCCTGGGACGTTCAAAGGTGCTATGGAGCTCATGACGCAACTGACACTTATGCTCGATCCAGCCTCGACATTTGTCGCTCAAGACGCCATCGATCAAGCCAATCCCGCAACCAAAATTATGGCTGCAGGGGAAAATCTGAAGAGTGTTGGGACAGTGCTGGACGACTATTATCCAAATTTTCTCCCGGATGGGTAAGAGACTAGTTCTTTTGAGGTGTCTCATTTCACTAATACCTTCCCCCATTAGCTTCGGACAAGTCTTTCATCCTCAACCAATCCTGCACGGGTTAATTGCCGAAGCAATTCTTCAAGAAATGGAGATGACGAATTTGGTAAACAACGGCTTCCCGGCAATCACAGACAATTTAGACCTGGACTTGAGCCTAGAATCATGTCCCTACAGTCCACCAGGAGGTGGCGGAGGGGGGCAACAGATCGCTATCGCTTCTTATACCAACCCACTAGGTGATCCGACTGCTTGGGAACGACTTATTTCGTACGACTCGAAGAAGCTCAGCATACTGGTTGCCAATGTCTTGAATGGTCCAGACTATGTGGTTGATGCGTCCTGGAATTCGGTAATACAGAAAGCTGCAGATTCAGGCAAAACAGTTATTGGTTATGTTCGAACTGGTTATCTTGGAGTAAGCTTGCAACAGTTCAAAACTAGACTGGGGTCGGGTGATCTTGCAGACTGGGCTTCACAAATCGAACAAGATGTCGATAAATGGTTCGAGCTGTATGTATACTTCCTTGCCTGCTGTACTTTAAGTTCCGATTTCTCCGACTGATTCTGTTTATTAGCACTAACTTTCGTGAAGGTATCCTGGCGGCATTGGTGGCATCTTCTTCGACGAGGGCTGGCCAGAATGTGGCCCCAACAACATCTACTCCAACCTATACGCTCACATTAATGCTTACACGAAGCGCAAGCATCCTGGCGCCTACACAGTGTTAAACCCCGGGTCTCCTATGGCCCAGTGCTTCGAAGATACCATGGACACGCTGTTGACGTTCGAGAGCAGCTACGAGACATACACATCGTCGGCCTTTACTCCCAACGATTGGACGCCAAAAGATGACCGGAAAATATGGCACATCGTCTACAGAGTTCCTGAAGGCAAAGTCGCAGAGGTTGCTGCACTTGCTGCTAAGCGCGGCGTCGGATATCTGGAAATGACTGACGACGATAATCCAAATCCTTACGACAATGTTCCTAGCGAGGCGTATATGCAATCAGCAATGAGCGTTGTCTCAGGAGGTACTGTTCGCAAAGACGCAGCAACCGCACTCGGTGGCTCATACGTCGCTGGCGTACCTAGTGATGCGGCAATCATCGCCTCAGACTACACTTCCGCCACTATCACTTGGTACGTATTGGGGAGCTCAAAACCTTCTTTTGTCAATGTCCCAAGATGTCCTCGAGACATGTCTTAACTTTTCCCAAGTCATCTTGAAATATGGTTATACTAATTCCCCATTGCGTACAGGTCACCAGTAGCAAACGCTCTCGGCTACGCTGTGTACCAGGATGGCAACTTGGTACTAGAAATGCCCGCCTCTCTAACAAGAGGTACTGTAGGCATGCTCAAACCAGGAACGTCTGGCATTTCTTTCGAGGTCAAGACCATCTTGTCTTCGGGCGGCGGAGGGGCATCCAAGTTGCTTAACGCAAATATGAGGAGCCTGCCAGCCGGAAGCTCGATCACAAGTGTCAGTTACAGAACAGACGGTGATATGGTTATCTATACCGCCGACGTTCTAGTACCGTACGCATTCGTACGTCTGTTCATTGGCGGGCCGCACAAGGCAGTTGGTGCTGATGCAGGCTGGCCCATCGATGCAGGCATGAGTATCCCGAAATTACTGGAAGACGCCCTACCTCACGCACAATACAAGCTCGTCAACTACTTGGTTGAGGGGAACGATTTCTACTCTGGCTTCTACGAGTATACTGGCGCATATGTTGAGGGTGTGGGCAATGCAGACTGGACCTGGGCTCCACATGGCACAGCACCGCAGTCCCAATCTGGGTACACGTACACATGGAATGTCCCGCTAGGTGGCACTGATGCGCTGCCGGACGAGTATGCCATTCAAGGCCAAGGCTATGCTCCGATCCAGAATGTTTTTGGTGGTTCTTTCCGGAGCTACAAGTGTGATGGCAAACCGTGCGACGACAATCCAGCTTACGACTGCAAGGGCTCGAGTCTATGTACTACTCCAGACATGCTTAAGTGGTGTGACATTGCTGTCAACAATTTGATTCGGACAGACGACCTCACCTACGGAACAACGTAAGTCAAATCACTTCCTTCTCCTATCCTATCTTCTTTCCCCTATGTCTCTTCCACGTTCCTGCCATACGCACAGGATCAATGCTAACACTCTTCCCTGCCAGCGGTGATATGCCGGACGGAGGCTGCCACGGTGACGGAACTCGCTTCTGCGGCGTATTTCTGCAGGGAGACAGTTGCTCAATGAGTGGTAACGATATGTGGAACACTTATCAAGACCTTCGAAAGCTTGGCGGATGCTCAAGATGTGGCTCCTACCATCAAAAGAATGGATGTCTGTTTACTGTTAATTATGTCTCGAGCTGCGCTTCGACCGGCCTAGGGGTGGCATTGGCAAGTGAGGAATCCTAAGTAAATAGATCTTGAGCGAATAAAAATATTTCGATTGGTTGCGATCTTAGGGTCTAGAGAGAATCAATTGGAGCTCATATGTGACGGTTCTGTTGAGGGTGAATATAATCATTTGCGAAATCAGACGTTTCCTTAATAAATACGTGTGTCGGTATAGGTGGACAGTACCAAAGGAGTCTTCGATATTGCTTTACCGGAGACGAATTTCGCCAGCCTCGCTCCCTGCTGTGCCAGTGCCCTGAAAACACTAATTAGTAAGGCATGGATTCATTGACATCTGGAGAACGGCAGCTGATATTTGTCGCCCGTTTCTACCGTCTCATTCCTGTTTTGGCGAGGAAGAGACTCTGTCGAGCCTGCTGGTGAGAAATGAAGTCGCTGTCTTACCTTTGGTCCGTGAAAAGTCGAATTGGAGTCTGCTGTACTATGCTCGGACCCAATACGGCGTCTAATAACACGCATTTCAGGCCTGGAAACTTATTACTTCTCAAAATTACCATCGTATCAAAAGCATCTGTAGACTGGCAAACCTAGTAACTCCACGAGACGTCCCTGTCCAGCTGTAAAGTGAAAACACACAGCCCCGGGGAAGGGCTTCCTTGCGGCACTCAGAAACTCGCACTCGTACCGGGCCGTAAAACAGTACCGAACAGTTACATCCGACCCAGTTTTCCTCGAGACAAGCTTTGCCTTATGTCAACAGTCACTAACAGCGGCTGCTAACTCGCTGACAGTGCCGTTAGATCCAGAAGTCAAAATAGTACAGCGGGTCTCCAAGTCAAAGACAAGGCAACCCCGAGAAAGTCCAAGAGACCGCTGGGCAATTCCACGTCATGCTGAGCCTCGCACAGCTTGGGTCCTTGCAAAAATAGAAAAAAGTTGAATTTTAACAAAAGTACTTGAGGATGGATACCGGCACTTTGAGCTGAGAGGTGGTGTCCTTGATGATGGTACGATTGTCAGCCACCTTTGCCGCGTACTGTACTTAGAGAAAGCGAGCCAGCGAAACAGAGCTCTGCAAGTCAGCAACGCCAAACGGACATACACATATGCCTTTTCTGGAACTGTGATCGGATCTTACTTTTAAGCCCGGCATATTACGAATACATCCCTTCAGAAAGATCGTACGACGAGGATATTTCAGCTTTTGACTGCATTGCTTCCTCGTTTTCTTCTCGCTCATCCAGGATTGAAGAAGTGAGGTCCGTCTCCGAATCGACCTTGAATTTACCCCGCCGGCCAGCCAGCCACAACGAAACGTGTGCATGCCTGCATCTGCAGCTCGTCGATTACGGTACAGAAGTATCCTTGCCTTGGCAGCGTTTTACGAACATCCATTATGACGCTCCATCCCACCACCCAGACTTGCCCCGCGGTAGCCGATAAGCTCCTGCAAAACCACAACAATCAAGGCAACGCAAATATCCCCAAATTCAACACAATACACACAGAATCTTCGCAAGTACACAGAGCGAGAAGGAGATCGAGTTCCACACACCGTAAGAAACGCGATTCGAAAATCTCCGTTTCAACAGGCAGTTCCGCGCGAAGCAGCCACCAAGAATACCTCGACAGTTTAGAAGTCCAAACACAAGAAATGGTGCAGCGGATAGGAGAGATCCAAGAGCGCAAAGAAGAGGTCATCATGCAGCGGCTCTCGGGAGAATTGAATCACGAAGAGCGCGAAAAGGCCGCGAACCTAATACAAAGGAATTACAGAGGACATAGGGAAAGGAGGATGTTGAATGGGTTGAGTCTGGATCCGAGTACGCGCTGGGTGGAAGCTATCCGCGAAGCGCAGTATCGCAACTTGACGACGCCGAGGGCGAGGGGGGCCCTGGAACGAGTACCAGGTCCGGGCCTTTCTTTAGACCACTCTGGATAGTTCGCCAGATACCCGTGTCGTCAGGGTGAGGGTCGTCATACAAAAGCACGTCGGGTCTGAGCTCCCCAGGATTTGGTATTCGTTTGCCCTGCGATATACGGGCCGAATACTTTTCTAGACACGTCGGACAGCTCGGCAAATCAGCACCTTGGAAAAGGCGAGGTTGATACGGACCAACCCAGTTGCACTTCTGGCACCTCATCTGGTCAACTCGGCCATGGAGACGAACAGTCTTGGCCTCCAAATCCGGTAGTTGCTGTTCGACACAATCTATGTTTTGTGTGATGTGGAGGGTAAGTTTTTGTTCATGAGCCAAGGTCGCCATTGTATTGTGGAATGGGGTGGGCTGACACAAGTCTGACTGGGTGTGGGCAAACATGCTACAGACCGTGGAATGGAATTGGGTCGCCTCGACCGACGAAGAATAGAGAGATCGGTGGAAGGAGAAGTGTTTGCATTTCCGCATTTGCTGAAAAGTAGGGACTAGATCATGTTAACACTGAGGAGGTTGTGCACCGGTTCTACTTACATCCTGCACTGGCCGATATGCCTGCTCCACTGATGACAACGACCTTTCTGCTCGATCGCAAGAGCTCCCTCACCCGGATTGTGTCCACTGGTACTGGAACTCGAATGCGTCTTTGCTGTTGTCCGAATTGCCTTCGCTTAGGCTCTCGCTCTGGCGCTGGCGAATCAGAGCCATCGATTATGATTGGTCGGTCTGTTTACTCATAAGCGAGACGTGACGATGCACTTTCTGGAGCTCTTACCTTGGGATCGATCCTGTCGGGATACCTTCCTTTTCTTGGACTTCGAGACAGGATCCGGATCAACATTGGCCTCCTGGTTTCTATAGGCATGTGCTATGACTGAATGTGCTTTCATCGTGGCGAGGCTCCACGGCGGTAGGTACAGGAGAATATTCAGGGGTTCTTTAAATCTGGCGAGGAACGTAAAATAGTGAGGTAGAGAGAAATATAGACGGAACAGAGGAGGGAGTCACTGGCTTCTTATACTCGAGCGGATCCGTTAGCGCAGCAGAGATGGGGAGATCTCGTGACTGATTCACCTGGAAGAAGGCAGAAAGCCTGTCGCTGGATCCTGAGCTGTATTGCTGTGCTCGGCTGGGACGTATCCCGCCCCCTCCCCCTCCCCCTGCGTCTCCTAGACTCCCCCAAAGTCCAGCGTGATGTGATACACATACTGCATGCTAGGACCAAAGCAAGACCTTGTGGATATCAGTAACGTGGATGAATGTTAGATCACGAGAATACTTACGATATGCTGAAAGGCGAGGAGTAGCATATTTGCCGATCTGAGACTATAGTCTTTATGAGACACACATTTTTGGGTTACTAATCAGACCAAGAAAACTTTACTTTAATCAAATTAATGCTATATGGCCTGGCTGTAAAGGACCTTCCTCGGAGGCTGGCGCCAAGGAGGTGCATCGTATAAAGATGCCACGGAAACTCTTGCTTCCCTTCTTAGCATTCCACTGGGATTTCAAATCTGCCAAGCGACTGACCTGACTACTCCTGATCACCCGGAGCAATCCTGGCCCGCTTCCGTTCTCGATCTTCCGTGTCTGGATCGATTCCATCGCCAGCAGCTGCTTCGATGGTAGCGTCCCTACCCCGCTTGCTCTGAGCCCCCATATCCGATTTGGTAACCCCCTTGGAAAAGCCGCGTGCAACGTTGAGCTCACTCTGAAGTCGTTGATTTTCAGCTCTTAGCCCCTCATTGGAGATTTCGATTCGGTCCAAGGAGCTCTGGAACCATTTACGTTCCTCTATATGGAGTGAGGACATGTTACCATGCAGTTGAACGTGGACTTACCACGTAGAGTCCGGATATGGGCCTCGAGAGTCGAGACATGGCTAGCCGCACCCGCACAGTTTCTTTCAAATCTGCGGACCTTTTCTAGGAAATTTTAGCCCATGTGATATCACAAAACGTAATGTATCGCAAACCATGAAGCGCCGTATTCTCCGTACGGAGCACATCGATATGTTCTGGATAGACTGAGTAAGCTCTCGTCAAGGCTGTGAAGTCATAACACTTACCTTGCCTTGCTTTCAAGATTGTCTCCTGCTCTTTCATATACTCTTCAGTGAGTGTGAGAACGTACCTTGCGTCATGAATGGAACAAGTAAACTCACCAACTGTCCAATTCAGAATCTGGACTTGAAGCTCAAGAGTCATATATTGTGGATTTGACCAGTCCGAGGACTCTCGTAATGTTCTGTAGAACTGGGTTGTCACAACTAGAACCCGTCAACATGCGATAAAGGCGGCAAGGGAGAAGTAGGACCTCGTAGCTGTGTAATATGATTGGTTTCGCCGATCAGTGATGCTGAGCCCTAATTGCTTGGTCAGACCTGAGATTGAGTAATTGGTGTGCGCCTTATTGACATACTGGTTCAGCGGTAAGGTCTATCTCGCATTGTTCTTCTCTCCCTTGTGCAAGTTCCCGGAGTGCAGCCCTGATCATTAGTTTGAGTAAAACGTGAAACATGAAGCGAACATCGCGTACATACGCTGCGTCACTTGTACCTGCTGCTAGATCCTGCCCAGTTGGCATCAACGATGGACTTTAAGGGATCATCAATGTACCTTGACAGACAATCCAGGTGAAGAGCCGCCGATAAAGGCACAGGCCTGTGGTTGGAGGGGTGAAGTCATACTGCTGGCTGAGGCGTTGGAGTACCTGCCGTACGTGCTGTCGGTGTTCACTCAAGGAGTTACTATAGATCAAAATATCATCGAGGTAAGCGGTGCAGAAAATATCCAGGTAGTCCCGAAGGGCGTCGTTGATGTAATGCTGGAAAGAAGCAGGTCCGTTGGTAAGCCCAAACGGCATCACTAGGTACTCAAACAGGCCATATCTTGTTCGAAATGCAGTCTTCCATTCCTCTCCTTGGGCAATACGTAATCGGTTAAAAGCTGAAATGATGTCGAGTTTCGTGTAATATCTGGCTCGGCAGAGCCTGTCGAGTGTTTCTCGAATCAGGGGAATCGGGTATCGATTCTTGACCGTAATTGCATTGAGAGCTCGGTAGTCTACGCAGAATCGCAATCCGCCCCCAGGTTTTCGAACAAAGAGGACGGGAGACGCAGCAGGTGATGTTGAGGATCGTATGAAACCTTTTCCCAAGTTCTCTTCCAAGTGCTCTCGCAACACTAGGAGCTTATCTTTGGATATATCGTATAAAGGCTCGAAAGGTGGCTCGGTACCTTCCTTGAGTTGTATCTTGTGGTCATACAGACGATGTGGTGGCAATTTGTCTGCTTCTTTCTTGGAAAACACATCCAAAAATCCGTGATACTCCTGGGGAAGCTTCTCTCGTGGGTCGATTGTTATCTTGGGTGCAAGAGCCTTTTCGATATCCTTCATCGTAACAGCAAACACTCTATACCCGGTACGAGTCTTTCTCGCTCTATCCGTCAGTCGGGCAAATGGTGCAGCTCCAATCATGCAAACATCCAAAGACGGTATGCCTTGATTCCTACGAGGAAGTCCTTGAACTACAATGCTACGCTTCACTCCACATTCTCGACAGCAGTAGTCTGAGTCAAAAGTAAGCGTGTTTCTCCTCCACGAGGTATTTGCGTCGTGGATTTGCAGCCATGGGATTCCAAGAACAATAGGATTTTGACTGAGCTTGATAACAAAACAAGGCAGTGATTCCCGGTATCCTCGAAACTCCACGGGCAGAAGTACCATGTCTGTTATGAGGCCAGCCGCTGACTGACGTCCATCTACCACTTCAAGTCAACGTGATTTACGCAATCGACGAAATGGAATCTTGTTGTTGCGCACGAAGGTCTGGTCGATGAAAGCGATTCCATTGGCTCCACTATCTACAAGGGCAATCGTCTGTAATTGCTGTTTGCCTATATTTACAAAACACGGCAAGACAAGGTGTATACCGTGTAATTTCTTCTGCTGTATTGAGCAAGTGGAAACTCTCATCGTCTCTATCTCTTCTTCAACAGGTCCCAGGTCGCGACTTTGACCTAGGACTCCTCTTTTCCCTCCACGATCGTGCTATCATCGTCCGAGTCAAAAGTGGCCTAGTTCAACTTGGTCGATCCGCAAGCAAAAAGCCGTGGCATCTCTTTCATCTGCACATTGATGCATTCACCAATCCGGTGTCCATGCTCACCGCACTTGTAGCATCGTCCATGCTAGGTAAGTAGTATCCATTCTTTGGCTGTAGGTATGTATCCACCCGATCTTGAGCTTGTAGTTGGTATTGATGGTGAATAGCGTGTCCTCTCTGAAGTTATCCCTACCCTGGGTCCTCGTGTACGAAATAACATCCTCTTATCATAATCTCGCATCTGATAATCGATTTCCCGATAAAAATCAACAAGATCGTAGAAATCGAATAGCTTCGTCAATCCAATGACTTGACGAGTGAGTTCATCAGAGATCGCGTTTTCGAGTAGAGGGACTAATGAATCATCCGAGTATCCGATTTCCGCAGCGCAACGTGCAAAAGTTGCGTAAAAATCGTCGAAGGTCTTGTTTGCCATCTTCAATGTGCGGAGCTCATTTATTGCACGGTTTCGCTTGTTCTTGTTTCCATATATCTTCTCCAGTGTAGTCAGTACATCTTCTGCCGTCTGAAACGGCCGAGGGTGTCCTGGCTGATACTGAGCTCGTATCTGCTGGTATGCAATCCCATCCGTTTGGCTTCGTACGTAAGCGATTCGTTGAGTTTTGGTAGGGTACTAAGCAGGACTATTGTCCAACTTATCATTGACTTTGTCTCTCCAGCTTTCGAACACAGTTCGATCCCCAAAGAACATTGAAGCGTCTGGAAACTTCGGATTATCGTGCAAGTGGCTTATAGTCCCTGGCAAGTCTCGGGGCGTCGTTCATCTTCATTCGTGGTATCTTGAAGGTTCGTCGTAAATTCGTTAGTTTGATTCGACTTGTACAGGTGGCGAAACGCTTCGCCGCTATTCTGACTCGAGGTAGGCAATGATGACTTTGTTCTGATCGTTTTCTTTCTAAAGCTTCTCAACCTTCCTAGCCAAGTCACTTTTCTGTTCCATCTCTTTCTTCATTTCATTGATCTCTTTCTTTAATCTTGCTACTTCTAAACGAAGTGCGTCATTCTCTCGTGGTTCCCAATTGGGCTGAGCACGTTCCTGCATAGCGAAAACCACATCCCACCAGAATTCGCTATGATGTCAGGTCTTATTCCTTAGTGCTTTAGCATTATCGAGAATCCTAGAGCGTGGTGAAGAAAAAAGCGGGTGATCGGCGCTAACATAGTCAAGTCCATTGACTTTTCCAAGGTGATTGTGTTCCGCTTCGATCGTGATCTCGGGGTTTCCTTCATTGCTGAGTTCGTAACTATCGTCATCGGTGAGTTCTTCAGTAAGGATCCGTCTCCGCGGATCCGCCATTGTGGTCGTATTTTCAAGTTTCTGGATCTTGATTGTCGTATATTGTCTTTGTCGTAATTGTTTATTTTAGCGTTACGTAATATGAGGAATCAATTGAATAGTTATAAGTGATTCTATTTACAAGACGTAACGCGAAGAAGTTCAAACAAGAGAATGCGTGAGAAGACCCTTAAGGGGTCTTCCTGATTACATAAGGTGGTCCGTGGCACACGTGATCACGTGGTTTCGTGACATAACCCCATATTGGGGCCAACCCACCGTGAGGGATGGCCCCAACGTGCCAACCCGAAAACCGTGCTGGCCCAACTAGGCTGGCACGTATCTAGAGTTAGCCCAATTGTGCTACCTAGCATTATGGGCTGGCATCCCAATCGTCCTGGCTTATGTGGCTTAGCTTTCACAAGTGTTATAGTGAATGTGCTTATTTTCATGACAAGGCAATGAGTAAATTTGTTCTTTGTGAGATAAATAATGCAATTGGTTCCCTATTTTTTACATTTGAGTCTTTTCTAGATGGAAGATCATTGTATGCGCTTTTACTTTTGGTGCAAATGTTAATTTTCATTATCATTAGGGTTAAATCTATAACATATCTTACGATAGTTTATTTCACAAGTATGTATGGTAGATGGTTTAATTATTTAATTCAAGTATTTTTGTTCGAAGTATTTAATCGGAATTGGACGAATGCATGACCAACAAGAATCAAGAAATATAATATAATCTTCTTTTTTCCTTCGCTAGTGATGAGCTTTATTTTACTTATTCCCTAGAGAAAGTTTCCTTTCAGGTATTATTTTAGATGTGGGCATCATAAGCTAGTTTTTAATTTTAATGCTATTCTCAAGGATAAGGAAGATAGTATTTGATTCGTTGATAATAATTACTTGAAAATATATTCTTGGGATTAGCACGTTGCTTAAATTGTCAAACGGTTGTATTCCCTTTTTCATATATTTCTTCGCTACTCGTTTTATTTTGGATGGATTAGAAATGTTAATTAAAAGGCTTCGAACAATTCTCCAAATGCCTCGCTCGTCAATTTTGAATTTAATGCGTATTGTAGAGGGCGCAGCTAATACTTGCAATTATTCGTCCGGAGTCTGGTGAAGCTCTTGCTTGTCATTATGAGTATTTGCGTTGGTTGTGCCAATTAGATTTTGAACAAATGCATTTATATTCTTAGTAGCTAAGTTATGAGAAGTGCTAGCAAGTTTATTTGCTATAAGATTTTAAAGATTAATAAATGTGCTTTGCCTTTAATTTATCGCTCTTGCTTGCGAAGAAGTGTTTTTATCTTGTGCATTGTAGGCATCGTTTAATATTTGTTTTTTTTGTTTTTATTTATTTGACTTTCAAACTTTTATCTTTATTCTTTCTTGCTTCTTTTCGTCTTATGCTGCATGTTTTAACCGGGTTAATTTTTCTTATTTCAATGCATTCCTTTTCTAATCAGTAGCCTCATGTTTTAAGTTTCCATGTACCCTTTCGCTTATGTTTAATGCGTGATTTGGATGCGATTGTTGCAATGGTAAAGATTCCATTTCTTTAAAATTAAGATCTTGGGGAGGAAATAGGTGAGAGCACATATTAATACGAATCCTACTTAATTTACTAAAAAATGCAAAGTAAATAAATCTACGTACAAAAAAGGACGTAATATTTTCGCCTTGCCTGGTTACTTTTATGTGAAGGTTGGTTATAATAAGGGAGGTGGCATCTTGCGTATGTGCTTTATTATTTGGGAACCTATATTGGACATTTGAAGTCTTAAGATTATTGCTAACAAAGGCTAAATATACTTGCTCCATTTGAATAAATGTGGCAGTGTTAAATAATCTTACGATCTACTTTACGTTAGATTCAAAAATAGCGTTCATGTATTTATAGTGATCTAATTTCCGTGTATTTAATAAGATAGCATGCGCGATCTTCCGATTCGTCGATCGCTAACTTAACGCCGAGATTTGATTAAACTTAAACCCTAGTTAGATAGCGAAAATAGCGAAGTTGGATAATACCACTTTATTCACTTTTTTAGGTCGCGCCTTCGCCAAGCGTTTTTTTTTTATCTTGATCTCCTTCGATGAAAGCTCCAATGGAAGTTCCGTTGGAGGAGGCAAGTCGGTAGCGTTTTGCATTGTGTAAAGCCAAAGCAACTGATAAGTCGGTAGCGTTTTGCATTGTGTAAAGCCAAAGCAACTGATACGCGAAATCCCAATTCTTTAGGGCGCCAAAGTATATAGCATTTAGGGCATTACATAACATTTGTGTGGGCAACAACTTAATTAGATGCCTCATATTGTATGCATAAATATGTAAGTAATTAATATTTGCGAAAAAAGATAAAAATGAAACGATGAGGTTAGCAATTTTACTCAACTTGCCCTAAATTAGCTTGCGATTTTGGAGGTTAAAGGTAGCAAAGATTTGGTTATTAATCAGTTGGTTATGAAGTATCTTCGCGTTCATTTTGAAATGTTTAAGAAAAGTAAGTTCAATGGCCTTCATTATAATAATATTAAGCATTTGCATCGCTTGTTTCTTATGATAAAAGATTTAGAATTAGATATCTTTGATGCCTTTTAAATAATATATCGCGTTTTGTTTTCTTAGTAAATCAGGTATGCTAGTTAACGATAGATTCACCTCTTTATACCCCATGCTAATTAGTTTATTTAGCGTATTAATCCTTATATTCTTCCAAAGCCTAGGTAGATTTAGGAGATTATCGAATGCTGCTTTAAGGTTTAGATAACGGGAAAGCTGCTTTAGACAACGAGTGTCATTTTTTAACAAATGATTCCGCTACTTGCCTTTGAAGTAAAGATCTCGCTTTTATGTGTATTTGTATATTTTGCAATAAATTTCGCTAGCATTTGGTAGCTTCTCGTTCGCATATTCCTTGATTAGGGCGGTCTGGAGCTCATGATTAGCATTTGCAAAATCGCGTCAATTAATGGTACCTTCGACTCGAATAATAGCACGTACTTGAAAGGTAAAGATTTATTATTCACTAGCTTTCCCTAGGTATGAGGAATTCTCGTGCTACTTGAATGCGATGTCGCTTATATAAGCATTGGAGTTAAGATTCGGCTGGGAATTTAAGCATCGGGTGAAGGTTGGTATTACTTAGCAGCGTTTTAATTAAAACGTTGGAATCTTAAAGCACCTTAGAAAGTTGAGATTAATCAATCATAGCTGGAATATGATTTTTTCCCACCTGGTGATATTATCCCTTCTTGAAGTATTCCTTTAGTTTCTCGATGTTTTTCTGGTTTAGTTTTTGGGACTTGTTTTATGGAAAATGCAACACCTTAAGCTTGATTTAAGCTATACCTTAATACTTTTCCCGCCCTTTAGTAGCTAGCCTCTTTTCCCAATCAGCGAATCTCGATGGCGGTAACATTTAGCATATGTTATCTCAAGATTTAAGTCGAATGGGATGTTTATAAAAGAAAGAGGAATGAGTAAGAAAGTGAAAAGGCATGTTGTTTATTATAAGTTCATGAAAGCAATCAAAATGTGCTACTTCTTGATTAAGCAAGCTCACATCCTTAACAAGATCATCTACCTCCTTTAAAATGTAAATTATTACAACGCTTACCTATGCTCTTTCATACTTTTTGCTTGCGCTTTGTTCTTCTCAATTTGATTATCAATCGGTATTTAACTTTTTGTTCTTACATCGTCGAGGTCCCCAATATAATATGGATTCATAATCCTAATGATTTACGATTATTGATTTTAGCAAGGTACAAAGCAAGGCACTACTTCACGCAGCTTATGATACTCCTGATGGGTAGCTTCAACGCTTCAACTTTCTGGGTTGGAATCTATCCTTGGGGAACAGTTCGATTAGGTCGAGCAAAAAACGATACCGTGCTTCGGATGATGAGGAGGATCTTATCGCTATTACGAAGATAGTTAAGGTTTAAGTGTATAAAAGGAATTTCCCGCGAGACTTTCAGGTACGAATGGGGTTATTATGGGATTGTTATAAGAAGGTTCTCGATGTTGAGTACCTCAATAATTTCATCACGGTAGTAAAATGAAAAGCATTACATTTTAAGTTAGTTGCTATTAAATTGTTTCCTTCGGCGGTGGCCGAGAAGGCATTTGAAAGGTATTAACGTATTACGCATAAGAATATCGTTAATATCCTTAATGCTTTTATTACCAATACATACCTTTACATCGTCTTCGAGCATCTACCCATCTTTCTTTTGCAGATTGTCGAAGGCGTTAAGTATCTTAGTAAGTTGTAATTAGCAATTATCCTCAAGCAAGTGAGATTTTTTATATTTGTTGTAACATATTTATTAATATAACATATAAAATCATTTGCGATTTAATATATTTTAAACGCGAGAAATTCTAACATGGATCTTTTTATTGCTTAATCATCCTTTTTAGCGTTTAAGGTAATCTTAAAATCAATTAGTAGATCATGTTTTAATTCTTAATTTCAATTAACGAAATTAGTTAACTTGCAATGTTATGAAATTATAAATGGGAAAAACAAGCTTCGAAATGTGAAAGCATTTAATTTAATCATGATGGAATTAATGTAAAAGTATTTTAAAGATGATGGCGCAATTGGTATGAATAATTTACGACGTTGGCAATCTGATGATGACGTTGTCGCTTTTTTTTCCAAAACAACATTGGCAACGTCCGCATTTAAATTACAAGATATATGTAATTCTCTTTTATTAAAATCTAAAGGCTAACAAGCTTAGCATGCATTATTAAAACGTCGTATTCGTAAAAAAGATCTTTTAAGTTTAATATTTTCGATTAAAATCATAGCATTAAGAAGTTATTCATGCAACGTATAATTATTCATTTTAATTTAGATAATAAATATCTAATGTTTCATATACAAAGTATATTTATTGGAAAAGTTCAGAATTCAAGCTAATTCTAGTCGCCTTCTTGCGACGGCGTATCACATTAATCATAAGAATTGGTATCAAAATTGGTAGCTAATATTGACGTGTCTTATTCCTAGTTGCCAGATTTCCTTTACATAAAGTTCAAACATTTTATAAGGTTAAGACCACATATATTATGGTATTTTTATACTACTTTAGTAATCGGACATGATTTGATAAAAGGTATGAACAAATGATTAAGTTTCCAAAGGCGGAGTTAAATTCAAGTCAGATTCAGATGCAACAAAGGCAAGGGTTAAGTAAAAAATTGAATCAAGCAAGAAAAGCCGGGGCAAGAAAAAGATTAAATTAAGCTTAAGAGGGATTATTATTTTCAATATTTGAACTTTTAAATAATTTAATATAAAGATTATAGCAAGTAAAAAGCAAGTTTTATTTCTATTAGATAATAAACGTTAGTAATATCCTCAAGTCTTGCAAGCGAGCGGTGATGTGGTTTTATGATTATTATCCAAATCAAAGCGAAGCGAAGTGGTGACCTCCAACCTTCATTATCTGACTTTGCTTTTACGAGGCGAGGTAGTCACTGTGGGGCGAGGTGGTTTGTTAAGCGATACAATCAATTGCCTTTTTTTTAATCCTTGTTTCTCGCTTAATTTATGCTTATTTAGATATATGCTACATCAATAGCCATTTTATAAGGTCTTCAGCATTCCCACCGAAATCAGAATTCTCATTACCATTCTCTTTTTACTTTGTATACGGTATTAATAAAAATTTTATCCTTTAATTTTCGAGCTTCTTATCACACTGGAGATCTTCGTCAGATTTGAGATTGCTAAAGTTCGCAGATTTATTCAACCTTGCTCTTTAAAGAGAAGAGAAGAAAAGAGGACTAAGAGTCAAGTCATAATAGGAAGGGGTGGACGAACATATACGACAATGAAAAGGTACGCTTTTCGTTCCTAACCACCTCATTATATGTGAGAATCGTTCACTTTTGGATATTTGAGATTACTCTTATTCTTACTTGTTTGCTGGTATTTTTTGGCATTTTACTTATGTCGAACCTTAATGGGCTGGTACGAAAAGCATAGCGGCCCCTTTTTTATCTTTATTCCGTTGTCCCCTTATCTATTGTCCCCTTGTTTATTGTTCATTAATCCATTGTTCACTAATCTATTGTCCATTAATCTATTGTCGTCATTCCCTTGCCCTCAAGTCCTCTCTATAATCATAAAGAATAATCCCCAAAGTCCACAATCTTGATGACTTTTAAGAGGGCATATTTTGGCTCCCATACCTATTTTGCTGGTCTTATCCCACCACATCTAGCCCTGATTTTGGTGATGATTATCTTGTTTTATTTGGCATATGCTTGAATAATTTGGTTGTTGACTCATCGGTTTTCCCTTTCCTTTCATAGGATTTTTTTTCCCTTAATTTTCCTTATATTTAGCTTTTACTTAATTTTTCTTGAATCGTCTTTTCATTTATATTATTCTTATTATGAAGATTGTTGAGATTTATATAATTTGCATCAGTAGCGTTTTTGTTGTATTTTTCGTTTTCTCCTTTTGTTTATTTATTTAGCAAGTCCTTAAGTACGTCGTTTTTTTATTACGCAAAGTCCTAATTTATCCACATGTTTTCCACCAATATTCATCATTTGGATCATGGATACCAATAAGCCTTATTATGCAAATAGCATATATCACCGCTAATCTCTATTGTTTTAAATTTTGGAAGTTGACGACTACGAAGGTCGGCATTCGCGTAGCGAATTTAGCTTTGATTAATATGATATCGCTTTTCTTTGGGATATATCTTAGTTTTCTTGCAAATCGATTTATTATTTCCCTGAAAACATTTCGGATAATTCACCGCTTAGTGGATATGATGTCGTTTGTTTTTGTGCTTTTCCATATTCTCGTTGTAGTTGTTCATGGTGCTGGGACTTTTTTTTTAAGTGTACTTAAGAATCTTTATGGATTGATCATAATGTTTCTTATTCCTTAAGAAATCATAATGCAAATAGCTAATATTTACTAGGGTAGCTTAGCCTTATATGCCTTCCTCCTCCTTTTAATTCTTATCTTCCATTGCTCGTTGTACAAGTTATTTCTTTATATTTATTAAGATCTAATTGTACTTGTAATATATTTCATTATATAATATCTTATATTTATATTCAAGTTTTTTTAGCGATTCGTATTCACTTTTGCTAGGATAGTCGCTACCCTATTTATTCTTTAGCTTTTTATTATTATCTTCCGAAACAAGACTTGGAATCATGATTTTTCTTGAGCTTACATCACGCGTGTTAATGATATAATTAGGATCCGGATCACGGCGTTTTAACCAGTTAACATCAAAGCAGGTCAATATATCAACATATGAATCCCGTTTATCAGCTAATACATCTTGCAAAGCTATTCATTTGTATTAATTAATTGGGTCGAGGGTAAATAAAACACATTGGAATTCTTTATTTAACCATGAAGAAGCTTCACACGTGATTTCTTTAATTACGAAATCACAAATGCGCGAGACATTATACCTCATTTGATTTTATTTAGCGAGCCGCTGTCACGAACCAGGCTCAGCCTTGGTACAAGTCACGGGTTGGCACCATAATACTGATGGTACCACCAAGTGGATGGCACTAGTTAGTGTTTGGCACCAAAGGAACAATGATACTATTAGGAAAATAACACCAACGATTATATGATACGAATTAGCGAGTAATATTATACTTCACGCTTATTGCTATAATAATAATTATGTTAATTATAGTAGATATGAGCCACGTGATATGTAAACGGGCTTGCAAACTTGCGCGCTCAGCAAGATGGTCTTGCTAAGCTTGCATTCGAAATCGAAATTCTATATAACGAGTAAATAATTCCTAATTAGTAGAGCTTCGTACTCAAATCAAATAGCAAGTTTACACCTAGTTTACCACTACTTGTAACGTCTCAATTTCTATTAAAAACCAAACGTCTTATTACCTTACTTCATAGCTAATACCAACCGACGAGTTTATACTCACGATACTAACCAAATTAAAAACGTTACACTTTAAGCACCTTACTTGAAATATCATCAACAAAACATAATGGCCCCTAAGGAAAAATCTGTCGTAAGAGAAAGTTCCCAAACCAGCAAGAAGAAAGATAAAGTTACTCCACCCCAAGTTAACCTACCTAATACCTTCCATAATCAATAATCCAAGTTAAAACAATTCGTACTCCAATATTAAATATATTTAACTTTCAACGGAAACAAATTCGAAATCAAATTCCTTAAGATCTTATGAATCACCTCATTCTTCCGCAACATTGTAATACATTAAATCAAACCAACTTTTAGCGATTACCTTCTTAATCAACATATAATTGGAGCTTATTTTACCATTATGATCAAAAAGAATCGCGTTATCTTCCGCATCATTATAGGATTTATCACAATTATTAAAAGAATTTTCAAAAACCCCAATAAAAAGAAATAATCGGAAAAACATTTACTTAACATTTACCAACAAGAATCCGTTTACGAATACATTATCAAATTCCATCGTTACTTTATGTAATTAAATTAAACGAATAATGATTTGAAAGCTTAATATTACAAGGGCCTAAAAGATCATATCAAGAACGAACTTTCTAAGGCTAATAAATCCAATAACTTAAAGGAAATAATCAAAACAATTACGACTATCGATAAATGGATCCAAAAACAACAAAAGGAAAAGAGAGGGTAATTTGCTCTTACTTAATATAGAAAGCTTTAATTCCCAAAACAACATAAAAAAAAAAAAAGGAAATTTCCAACCCCACCTTAATAATAAACGTAATTATCATAACCTAATGGAAATAAATAAAGCTAAAAAAGGAAGTAAGAGTCAAGCTGAAAAGTAGAAACAACGAGAAAAGGGCCTGTGCTACACTTGTGGCAAAGCCGGCCACCTCGCTAGGAATTGCTTCCAGAACAAGAACGAAGGGAAAGCCCCTCTTAAAAATAAATGACAATTCGCTTTGGCTGAGCGAAAGACCGAGCGTCGCGAAGCGGCAGTGCTCGAACGAGTTAATGAAGACAACGATTGAAAGGAAATCCTGACCGAATCCCTCGAAAACCAGTGAATTAGCGACATAAGATCCTTGAATTCCTAACAAAAAAGTCAGATAATTAACGATCACTAAGCAAACCAGCTGCCTAACATCAACGAAAACTAGGCACTTCGCTTTTATAACGAAGAACGGCGAATCTAAATGCACGTAAAAGATAAGCTAAACCTAATGAAAAAGCAAAGAACCCACGATGCCCCAAAGCAAAAATTTAGCTGCGTTGTTATTTACCAAAATGTTAAGATCGTTATATTTTAAAAAAATATTAAATACACAAATTAACAATCTAAAAAATACACAACCAGCCTCTTAAAAAAACCCGAACCTCGGAAGTACGGCCAGCTAAACAACTATTTGGAAGTCAAAGACACGTAAATCGTTATCGCCACAGTTAGCGAAAAACGATATTAAAAGCGAAGATAACACGTATAAAAACCTATCCGATTACAAAAAATAAAAAAGAAACTCATACAAAGTCAAGTTAACTTTAAAAAGAACATTTCATACACCCTCATCAATTACAACCAAAATCTAAGGAAATAAATAAACAAAATAATAGAAAAAATCGTCGAAGAATAAAAGGATTTGCTTGTAAAATCGCAAAAATATTTCAATTACTTTAATTACCCCGAACTCGCCATCACTGAAGAAATGAACCAATTAGTAATTCAAGTAAAACTAAATGGAAATACAATTAAAGCCTTAATCAACTCGAAAGCCATAAGAAGATTCATATACTTACAACTAATGAAACAACTAAACATACCCATCATACATAACTCACGCCCTTACCAATTCACCCTATTAGATAGGAAAAACGCAAAAGTTAACGAGTAAGTGCAAGATAAAACAACAAATATCGAAATGAAGATGCTTGATAATCACACAAAATATTTATCATTTGACATCGTCCCAATTAAACGACACGATATTGTTCTCAAGATCATATGAATAAATAACCACAACCCCAACATCGATTGGAAAGCGAAAACGCTTACTTTTAATAAATGCAACTATCGCCGCAATTAACTATCCGATGAAAAAGAAGCTAACGCCGCTTTCTTAAGAATAACGCCGATTAACTTTACACAAAAAAGTTTGATTCCCAGCTAAAAAAAATCTAAAAGTCATCCCAAGCAAAAGAATAACGTACGGGAATAGCTACCTATATCATATAAAAAGTATACAAAAATATTCGAAGATCCGTAAAATATAAGGGCTCTCCCTAAGCACAAACCTTAAAACCACAAAATTAACTTCAAAAAAAGATTCAAACCTATCGCAAAAAAGCTTCGCTACCACAACTACGCCACTGCAAAAACGCTTAAGAAATATCAAAAATTAAAGATAAAGAAAAGATAAATTTAAAAATCTAAATCGCTATACGCTATCAACATATTAATCGCTAAAAAGACAAGAAATCTAAAAAAAAACCTTATAGCAATTATCACATAATTAATAATAAAATTATACGAGATATATATCTCTTACTAAATACGTAATACTTGCAGGATAGGCTCGTTAAAGCAAAGATATACACCAAATTAAATCAACGAAACGCATTCAATCTAATCTAAATCAAAAAAAAGCACGAATAAAAAACCGCTTTTGTATTACCTTTAAGCTTGTAAGAATATACGGTAATACCGTTTGGACTTACAAATGCATCGGTCATATGCTAAAAATAGAATAACAAAATTTTGAAGAACTTTATCGGAAAATTCGCAATATGTTATCTAAATAATATCCTGGTCTACTCGAGAACCATCGAGAAACACCAAAAACACGTCCTACAAGTTATAAAAGCCTTACACAAGGTAGATTCCAAACTGAAGCTATCAAAATGTGAGTTCTCAATCGAACAGGTCACTTTTTTAAGATATATTATAAACTCAAAATAAATAAGCATCAATCTAGAAAAAGTCAGAGCAATGAGAAAATAAAAATCACCTAAAAACATCAAAAATATGCAATCCTAATTAAGATTTGCTAACTTTTATCAACAATTTATCCGGAATTATTTTAAAATAACTGAATCGCTCACCAACTTAATTAGGAAAGGCATCCCCTTTACCTAAACTAACCAATACGAAAAAGCCTTCCAACAAATCAAGAAGGAATTCACTAAGAAGCTAATTTTTTATAATTTTAACAAAAAAAAAGAAAGCATAATCGAAACCAACGCTTTAGATACCTATACCAACGTAACTCACCTTTAGCGAGACGATAAAAGCTGACTATATCTGGTTACTTATTATTTTAAAAAAATATCCTCAACTGAACAAAATTATAACATATACGAAAAGGAACTCATAGCAATTATCAAAACATACAAACATTAGAAGATTTACTTACAAGAAGCCAAATATCTAATCATTATTCACACCAACTATATGAATCTTCAAACCTTTACAACCACTAAAGTCTTAAACAATCAACAATTAGCCAAATGAGCCAAGAAACTTGCCTCTTTTGATTTTATAATCAAATACGTGCAAAAAAAAAACAACGCCAAAGCCGACGCCCTAAGCAAACTGCCGGAATACGAAGGAAACAAGATTTACAATAAAATCGCCTTACTTAAAAAATTAAACAATGAGGACTTAATTCCCCACATCCAAAAAACAACAGCCATAAAACTCAAAAGACCTTAAGCAAAAACACTAAAGAAAGCTCAAGAATTTGAAAAGTCTTTTCTAAAAACTAATAATCATACCACAATTTAAAAAAGATACATGCAAGTAAATGGGAAGTTATGACTTCTGCCTAACCTAACTCAAGAATATATTTAAAAATAGCATAAATTATTTATATACGAATATCAAGGAATATGAAAAACGTACCTAAGGATTTCGTAATACTATTGAGGCGAGGGACTTCGCGTAATAATTAAGGAGGTAATTGGAAATTGTGATGCTTGCATTAGGAATAAGCTAATTAGGCATATATCTTATGGGTAAATAATCACAATACCCATACCGCCATAACCTTGAAAATCAATATCATAAGATTTTATTAGACCGTTACCTATATTTAAAAACCAAGTCACAGGAGTTAGCTATAATATGATATTGGTCATTATAAAAAAACTTATCAAATATATGACTTTAATATTAATCAAATTAATGCTTATGGCTAAAGACTTAACGTAGGTATACCTTAAAGAAGTAGTTTTCAAGCATGAAATACCGGAAGAAATAATATCCAATCGGGACAAGCTCTTTATATCCAAATTCTGGAAAGCGTTATTAAATTTCCTTAAAATTAAATAGAAACTCTCAACAGCATTCCACCTTCAAACAAATAAAGAAAATAAACGGATAAATCAAGTCGTTAAAGCATACTTACAATACTACATCAACTACCAACAAAACAATTAAGTGAAATTGCTACCGCTTGCAAAATTCGCCTACAACAACTTGACCACGGAAATAACCAACGTAATATCATTCTTTACTAATTACGATTACGAACCTATCGCTTATAAAAAACCCAACTTAATGATTAAGAATAATGATACAATTTACATCTAGATCCAAAAGATTCAAGACTTACATAAGAAATTATCCCAAAAACTTTAATTCATAGCAAAAAGAAACGCACACTATTACAACAAAACGCATAACCAGGAGCCAACGCTATAAGAGGGAAATAAAACTTACCTTTTACAAAAAAATATCAACACGCAAAAACCAAGCAACAAATTAAACCACAAGAAATTAAAACCATTCAAAATCAAGCGAATCAAAGGACCTTTAAATTATAAACTTTAACTGCCAAACACAATAAAAAAATTCTAATATTCCACATATTTTTGTTAAAAAAAGCATCACCAAATGCATCACTAACCTCAAAAACAATCGCAAAATCCATCAATCCGCTCGAAAAATATGAAATGAAAAAACTACTAAATTGTTAATACAAATACGATATCATCAAATACCTAATGAAATAAAAAAATTACTCATAATCCAAAAACACTTAAAAACTTAAATCAAATCTTCGCTGCCCAAAGCTACTTGCCAATTACTATCAACGAAACTCAAATCTACCTAAAGCAGATTCTCAAGGTTAAAGAAAAGGCCGATCATTAGGTCGTAAGAGGAATCGATATCGCTAGAACTAGAACATTTCGCGCCTGCTAACTCAATACTCTTTTATACCTCCTCCGCCTTCCACTTCTCCTCAATTTCCTTTTCCAACGCTTCAAAAGCATCGAACTTTTCCATTAAATTTAAATCGATGGCAATCATCTTTTGCCGCCTTTTATAAAGAAAACGCTTTTATTTCTTCAGCCTCGCCAAGCGAGCATGAAACTCAGCTACAACAACATCCTCTTCATTTTTCAACTTCTCGATCTAGGCGTTAAAGAATTCCTAATCCGAAGCAAAAGGCATTCGATTCTTATCGCGAACATCGCAAGTCTTATTTAGATAAGCGCAACAACCGTAGCGGATCAATTTGGGATTATGTAATGAAACATACTCTTTGCATTTCGCATTCTCATATCTAATGCATAACGCTATGATCTTTCCCATTAATTAAATTTGCTAACCCAGCATAATATAATCAACTCTTTTAATTAAGCATTCGGGTAACATAATAAAAAAAGAAGATAATCGTAGGCAATCATCGATATTTCCTTAAACATACTTAAGCGTAAGGACACGCTAGGCTAGAAGAGGGATAATATTATGAATTAGACTTAGCTTTGATATAAGTCACAACTTAACATCATAATATTGATAATACTACCAAGTAGATAGCACTAATCAATATTTAATATCAAAGAAATAATAATATCATTAGGAAAATAACATTAACAATTATATAATACAAATTAGTAAGTAATATTATACTCTACACTTATTGCTATAATAATAATTATATTGATTACGGTGGATATAAGCCACGTGACATGCAAGTCGTGCTAGACGGACTTGCAAACTTGCGCGCTTAATAAGACGGTCTTATTAAACTTATACTTGGAATCAAAGTTTTATATAACAAATAAATAATTCCTAATTAGTAAAACTTCGTATTCAAATCAAATAACAAGTTTACATCTAATTTACCACTGCTTATAACATCTCAATTCCCATTGAGAATCGAACATCTTATTACCTTACTTCATAACTAATACTAACCGACAAGTCTGTACTTACGACACTGACCGAATTAGAAACGTTACAACCGCATGGCATTAATATATCAATTATAGAATACGAGATTGTTTTTATGATCGCGACTAGCTTTGGTATTGTTACGTTGTTATCTTATCTTCGTGGATTAATTCACGATTATTAAACTTGCAAAATTTGCATAAAACAAATTCATTTAATGTGGTAACTTTAAAGTTTTAATAAAATTAATTTTCTAAATTATGATAAAAGCTAACGATTATAAATATTAGCGCAATTATGAAATTCCTTTTGAATAACGTCTTGAATGAAAATACTTTAGATAATAGCTATATAAGTGAAGCCATTTTTAGAACACTTAACTAACTAAAACTAGCATAAATCCTTGATATCTCGATTTACGTAAATACCCCTGGCATCGTGAAGGTGCTTTTTGGCAAGCATGCAATTATTTACCCAAAAATAGCGAACATCGAAGGGATCTTGCAAAACGAGGTGACGGGGAAATATATCCAAAGGTTACAAGTAATATCAGAAAAGCAAGGTAAGATACTTATGATGGGTAAAGAAATCCATGTTATTCCTTGAGGTAAGGCAAATACTGATACTTATAATGTCCGCAATTGGCCATTTCCGCGATAAGCTCCGGGCTTTTATTTATCCGTATCTTGATTATGGGATTTGATTATAGGAATTAGAATTCCAATTCGAGTAGGTGTTAAATTTTCGGCTGGGAATTCCCGGTTTTGTAAAGAATATTTATTTAACTTATTAGTGAAAAGGATATCACCTGAATATCTCGTATTAGTGGATGTATTTTATCTTTATTTAATATGTTATATTAATATTTACAACATTTACTCCGTGGAGGTATTTAGCGAATCGGCAATCTAAAATAAATAATGATATTGGTGGAAATTAGCTACATACCGAAAATAGCGTGATTTTAGATTCAAACCTTCTCTTAGTTTATAGCCGTGCATTTTATTTCACTTGAATAAAATAATTAGTAAATAATGAGGGTTAGTGGTATTCCAAGCTCCCTATGAGCGGTTGGTATGGTTTTGTGATTATCGTTTATAACAAAGCTAAGCGAGGTGGTAAGGTGACGACCTAGTGTGGGGATTAGATTCAAGCGAGGTGGTGTTGATGCGCTTCCCACCTCCTCTTACCTTAAAAATCTTATTGTTTGGACTTGCTTTTACAGCTAATTATAGTGATAAAATCCTTTTAAGTTTTCCTGCTGCTAGTAATTATATTTATAGCTTTTGATTGATATAAAATCTAAAATATGTAAATGATGTGAAGTCATGACCTATCTGCTACATAAATGTATTTAAAAGAGAAATTCCTAATAATAATGAAACGATCACAAGTTCATATGGAAGACTCAAGACTTGAGGTATTAAATTAATTATGCTTCCATTTTAATTATGCTTTTATTCTAATTGCACTTCTAATTTGACAAATGCTTCTAATTTAATTATGCTATCACATTAATTATACTTTTAATTTTATTATACTTTTGGTTTCATTGTGCTTTTATTGTAATTTCATATCCATACTGTATTCTAATGCTTGAGTGTTAATAAAAATTTCTTCCGGAAGTAGGGACAGAAACATTTAATCATTAAATGGGTGGCCAAAAATGAATGCTTTCTTAACAGATGGCTCAGGACTCCGAGTTGACAAATGCCAAAATTGGTATACGAAAATTAATGGATTTTAAAACACTCCCAGATTTTGGGAGATGTCAAAATTGATTCCTTCAATTTTGTTCCTACCAAAAATTAATAGTTCCTAAAATGTCTCCCAATATTAATAATCCTTTAATTTGATGCCTCCAAAAATTGATGGTTACCACTTCATTCATAATTATCATTAGTTTTGAGTTACCTTGGCTAAATGGATGCTAACTTGTTAAAACCAGATTTTCTAATTTATCTACTCCCTCACAATAATCTTTGCTTTTTACATCTGTTTAATATGACTTTTATTATCCCAAATCGCAGCAAAGATTGATATAAATCGGGTAGAGTATGTAATCATGGAATTCATGTAGAAATATCCAATAGCAGTGGATTTATCGGCTTGGAGGATTTCGAATATTAGCCCTCAGATGGCGATGCAATTGCTTTTTGGCCATGACCACATTAGTGACGTCGCTTGGACAGCTCTTATCTGTGAGCAGGCCCTATTCTATATAACGCGTTGTTAATTTTTACAGCATCCATTTTTAAATTATGATTAAAAGGATGAGGATTTCAAATGAATAATGGTACTAGTGGCTATCACTACCTACCGAGGTTGGCATTATGAATAATCTAAGTTTACTTTTGGTATATACATTTGTAGTAAGGATTATAGGTACAAATAATTACATAAGGCTGCTTTCTGATTTCGAAATTTCTTGATGCTTTATCAATTCATAAGCCGCCTAATTATTTTCCCGGTTCTTTTTTGATAATTTTCTTTTCGTACTTTTGAGCCAGCGCTTCTTAATATCTTCAGGCAGAAAGTTCTTTGGGACCGAGTAAGCTATTTGCTAAATACACGTTAGTAACCGTCGTGTATTGTGTCTTAAGCAAATTATTGCTTGACTTATTATTTCTTTAAACGATGGCTGTTATGATTTATAGCCCTTGGATACATAAGTGATATATTTGCCATACTTCTTGATAATCACTATTATTTCAACACCTACAAATTCCCCTAATTCATAAGCCTTGTGAAGCAACGTTTTTTGCCTATTGTTGATTTCCTTATTTTCTCTTTTCTTCCTTCTTTTTTGATCGTTGAATTTGATGTTTGTGTGGGTTTGCACCGGTATGTGATATCACAAAGATAGTAAAAGTAGCAAAACAAGTGCAATTGGTTATTTAGTATATTTCGGTTATTCTAGCTAAGAGAGTGTGAGAGAGGAGGGGATTTATACCTCACGCCGCAAACCCCCTGAAACCCCTCCGGCTCCCGGCCGGCTCTTAGCGTAGATACGTCAAAAACTCGGGATGGCTCCTATGGACCAACACCGGCAAAACTTCTTTTGGAAATACAACGTATTCCAACATAAAACGAATGAACAAACAAACAAAAAGAATGTGAAAAACAGACAAAGGAATAAAGTAAGAATAATAAAGGAAAATCCCAGTCGCAAGTCACCTGAATCCTCCCCATTACCTTTTTGGCCTTTAAGCGAACAATCGTTCCGAACAACAAAAGGCGACAACAAGTAATCAAGAAGCCTCAACGCAATTGCTTTTCCTTACAATTACATAAGAATAAGGAAGAGTAATAGTATGTTACGTTATTAATGAGGTTGTAAAAATGTCGTGATATGGCGGAAGCAAATAATGCCGTAGCGAAAAATAATAATAGCAAGAAGTGCTAAGCGAGGGATAATATTACCAAACAAATACCTCGCAACCTCCCCGATTTAAGCAAGATTTTGGGTTTGCTTATTGCAGAAATCGTATATATAACGCCTCCCCCTTTAAAATTCTTAATTTCTTTTTTAGCAATAACAACAACAACTACAACTTATAAATATAAACTCGATTTCCTAAAGATAGATCTTCGCTAACTGCTTAATTTTTGTAATTCATATCAAATCAATCAAATATTTCATGAATAAATATTCCTTATCAAAAACAGTAACTTAATAATATGAAATTCATACTAATACAAACAATGCCTACACCAATTCTTTTTAAAGCTTTTATCACCTTGTATCGCCTTTTATGCATGCGATATGTGAACGCCTTCAAAACCAACATAACCCACGATTATTGCTTTAACAATACCAAGTCCAAGCGCTACTTATATTACATTAACAAGAAGGAAAGTTATATCTTAATAAATACTTCCAATCTTTTTTCTACCTTGTAACTTCTTCGTTATTCCCTTAATTTAAGTTCGATGCTGATAATTATTGTAGCTTCCAAACTTCGTTGCATTAAAGTACAATACTCTTATTAATGCAATTTTTATTAGTAATCAAGACGTTATTACATCTGCTGTTATAATCCTCATTAACATCAAGTTCATTAGCATAGTTATTGAATCGAAAACCCCCAAGGATATCAATGCCGCCCTCTTGAGCAAAATCAAGTCTCTTTATTATTGCATTATAGCTCTTGAGACTGATAATTCCGTAAGTTTCCCTTATTTCTTTTTACTAAATAAAACTTTTTGCTAAGCAAAAGTTTTGTAAAAGATAAAGAAAATGCTAAAGCAAATTTTTTCTACTGTTACGCTTATCGCCACTATTATTGCTACTACTACAACCCCTTCAACTTCCCCCCAACTCCTGGCTAGCGGAAAGCGAAAGAAGAAGAATAGTAGTGGTGAACGTATCAAGAAGCGTAATAGCGCTAATCATTTTACAGCCATTAACGCTGTTAAAGAGGAGAATAATAAAGAAGAAAAAGTTGCTACTGGTGCCTTTATCAACCCCGCTGATGTTGCCGCCGCCGCCCTTGAGGCTGGTAACATTTACTCAAAAAATTAAAACCCTATTTCAAATTAGCTTCGTAAGTTGGTTCTTTGTGGCGGCATCTTCTTCATATCCTTGTATGAGAATAATCCCTTGTAATGAAATCAGCAACCAGGTTCCTATTAGGATGTCGTTACAAGGCTGCCTTATTGGTGCTTTAAATCAAAGAGTAAAAATTTGAAATTAAAAATCGTTCCCTTGCTACATCTAATTTCCAAATCTTGTGAAATATGCAAATGTGAAACTTATGAACAAATAATATAAAGAAAAGTGAAACATATTTAACAAATGTAATAAGGAAAGATATGCAAAAGAAATAACATAAGAGAAACTAAGTGAGTATAGGAAACCCTTTCGCTACCCGTCCAATTCGACGCCAGTAAGCCGCTAAATCCATCCCTCCATCTTCACTCTCAGCATGTTGATGTTGATGAGCTCCTGCAAGGCCTTATTGGGGTTGCCTTTTATCATTGCATTAGCCAAATTGCGTGTACCATCGATCCATCGTATTTCTATGAGTTCTCTACATTCGTATGATTAACGAATTAACATGATATTAATCATTAAACGTTTCTCCTTTATTATGTCGAACTTAACAATACACTTATATAACAATAAAGAATTAATACAAACGACTATAGGCAGTTGCTTGATTCCCAACTTATCAATTATCATATTAATAATGCTTAAAAACGCAATTAACATGTCAATTCCTACTACCATAACGTATAATTCCAACGCAAGTACAACACGAATTATTCTCTTGCACTTCATTAAACTCGTATATATAATATTCTCAATAAAAATAAACTCCGTAACCCCCTCCAATTTGATGCTAATAATTAACACAAACCCGATTTAAAAGCTTAAATTTTTGTTATTAGCGAAAGATCTATCAACGAAAACATAAATCTTAACTAATTGCAAGTTCACGAGAACGTATCGGAAGCCTCTCCTTAAGTTATCCATTTGCCATTGCAAACGTACATTCAAAGCTTTGATTTCTTCCGCCATCGGGTTTTGATATTATGCTATTATTGACAAATCAAAAGCAACCTCGAATTAACAAATCATAACCAAATAAGCTCCGCAAGCACGTTGCTTTATGTAAACTTACTTATAATCTTAACTTGCAATATTTACTAACTTAATCCTTACCTCTTGGCCCTTTTACGACATGTAAAGACTTTTTTCATTTATAATTATTATGCAACTATTAAATGTAAGCAAGCTGGTGGGATTTAAGATCTATGTCAGCTTTATCAAAAACCTAGCTTTATCAATTTCTACCTACTTCCTAGCTAAAAACTCAATATCTCCCAAGATTAAAGTATCATCTATTTGCATTCCAATAATCCCAATTTCAAGATTATCCTTAAACATAATAAGCAAGTATAAATCGTACGTAAAAATTTTCATTTGTAAATTCTTCACGTAATGCTTATAATACATATTAAACTAATAATTTCCTAATTCTGATATACCGTATAACAAAAATATTATCATAAACATTATCCCTTCAAGAAACTCTTTTACGATCTCCTCTAATAGCCATACAAAGACTTATCAAATAAGTCTTATATGCGCTTAAACGTAAGCTTACGTAATATTTCTAATTACCACGTCCGACTTGGGTAAGTGCTAGAGGCGTTGCAAATGCTTTACCGCTGCGACCATGTAAACAATAAGCTTTTAGCTAATTCGTTGAATTATTAATGATTGAATTAATATTTTTCTCTTGCCTTTGTCATTAAAAACTTAAATAACAAATCTTGATTTCTCATATGACTTTATCATTTCCTTTTCTTTAATCTTATTTATCATATAAAATTTGAAAATGCGCTATTTCCTAAGCTTAAGATCGCTTTAATAAATTGGGATAAAAATACTCCTCGCGATTAAAGATTTGTATTCTATTTTTTAGGATTATTGAAATGACTTACCCAGCGTGATAATTTTACCTTCAACGCAAAGCTTAATTAATAAGTCTTAATCTCTTATTTCCTTTTTTATCAAGAATGCTTTAGCATCGTAATCGTCGTCAATTATTGATAAGTTCGCGATCTATTTAATTCTCAAAATTTCTACTACAAGCTAATAAGGTTTCAAGATCGAGTCGAGTTTATTATTCCTTTAAGGCTCCTTATTTAAGATAATTATTAATATTAATAAAAGATCCTTTAATAGCTTCTCTTTTTCTTATTCAACGCCAAAGTTATTTATTTTAAATAAATGCACAAATGTAAATTTAAATGTACATATCAAGTTATTATCCATCAAGGCCTAAATCGTCTCGCCCTTAATGCTAAGGAATTTATAAGGTTTTCTCCATCCCTTCTTTTCTTTATACATAAGTATTAAATCATTTAAAAAAAGATTGTAAATATATGTAATACCGGAGCCATTTTAAGTGCGTAATGCCTTATTAACTTTCCTAATTACTTGGATTTTATGTATCTCTTTCATCGCTCTTTTAATTGTGGCAGCCTTTTATTCGATTGTAGGATTAGAAGAATCTAATTCCGTTATCTTAAGGTATGCCCTAAATATAAGCAACATTAAAATCAATTCATTCGATTCAACTATATCATTAATAACTTTTATAACCATTTGCAACTAATTTACGTCAAACAATTTTAAATGCTCTTCCGTGATAATTTCGTAAGCATAGCGTAATAAATAATGATATCTTTCCACCTTACCAATTAAATAATATGCCTTTACCAAAATAAGTTTAAAAGTACTTTTTATAAATCTAAATGATGTTCAAAACTCCTCAAAATTAAAATTAATTTCATAATCATATACAACAAAATCCAATGAGCCAAGATATGTATCAATCTAAGCTAATTTAAATGTATTAAACACAACCTTAATCGTGACTAAATCAATATCCTTTTGGATAAGTCGCATCGCCCCAAATCTTGTTGCCTCATTTATCATGTAAAGTATTTCACGTTTCTCAAGTTGAATAATATTAATCAAAAGCATATAATTAAAATCAACGTTATTTTGAAATTTAAAGCGAAACCTATATAAAGCATTTATATATCTTTAGCAATGCTTACACATTTCCTTAATATTTAGCATGATATTTAAATCAAGGTCATACCTTACTTAATCAAGCAAATGATGCAATTGTTATACCAACGGATAACCAAATCTACAATAAAGCCTTCAGATTTCCGTCTTCATAAGGTAGCATATATTAACTGTTCCCATAAAAGTATCCAATAATTAATTATACTGATTTAGTAATAACCACGAATGGCTTTTCTTTCGAACAATCAAATGCCTCCTTTTCCCTTGAATTAAAACATTCCGTAAGTTATCGTAATATGCACTTATCTTATCGAATTGCTATAAGTATACCAAAAATAGTATATCTATATTAATAATCTAAAATTCCATTTTTTTAGTAAGAGTATTGATAATGGCAACTCCTAGGAATTCCCTTGCGCTAGCCCCAAACGTTATCCGACTTTAGCCTACTTAATTCTCATCAAATTCCATATACCAAAGACGCTATAATGCCCGCAATTAATTAATACTTCCCATATTCTTATTTGATGTACCAATATCAATTAAGAAACTTTAAAAGAAATGATTTGTTCATTAAATTATATAAGCGTCGTTTTATTAAGATTTCTTTATCATACTTTTTAAAATATATACCGCCTTTTATATTTATAAGAATATAATATGCACCTCGCTTAGCTTTGCTTAGCTTTCATAACCTCGCTTATGGCATAAACAAAGGCTCAGGGACCCCCTATAAAATCTGTAACTACAGGCTCAGGGACCCCCTATTAGATCTGTAACTACAGGCTCAGGGACCCCCTATTAGATCTATAACTACAGGCTCAGGGGCCCCCTACAAAGCCTATAACTTCGAAGGCTCGCAAACCCCTTTACAGGGGTTATTTATAAAGCTCGCAAAGCCTCCTTAAAATAAGAGTTATTTATAGCTTGCGATGCGATGCGATGCGAGGCTTTAGTACTAGGCCTAAATGAGCAACTAAAGCGACGAGAGCTAGCCGAGCATTGGCAATTAGAGTAGTTATAAGGACCTAGAAATCCCCCTTCAAAAGAATCATCATTCACACTGATTATTACTTCTTTACACTCATTGCTTTTTCTTTTGATCTCCAATAATATCATGCGTTATAAATATCTTATCGATCGTTTTAAAGAATGCTATAATCTTAGCTCCGTCAAACATAAAAGCTCCAACGATTCTAAAAGCAAGCATAAGTTAACTTAAGTGTACTTGAAGCTTATAAATATCAAAAGTGTTAATATAATATAATTTCTCAAAAAATCCAATTCTTCTAAAACCACCATCTAAAGCTAAAAAAGTAACCTTTCCCTTACTTTTTCCAAAGCCTCTTTTAGCGCTATCAGTAAAGCAAGACCTAACTTCAAAGCCAGACTATTCAGAAAAGTTGCTATTTCTTCCTAAAAAGAAAAAAGCTTCAAAATTTTTAAAAGCTTTAGCTTAAAAGCTAAGCATTCCGCTAGGAAATATGCTAGCTATAGGAATTTAATAATTCCCCTCTTCAAGAGATCCACTTTTAATATCTTGCGTCGCTATTTTGTAAGGAGATTTAATAATCTTGAAATATAAAGATTTAGCAAAAGTTGGTAATCGAAATATAAAAAATTAATTGAAAATATTATGCATACGCAAACAAAAGAAAAATAATAACAAAAAAAAACATTCTTCAAATTCTCAAATACCTTTAGCGCTAGAAGCTCCTAATAACGCTATAACTATTAGAAGCACCCAAGCTTTTAATACTTAAACTCCTTCCTCCAAATACTCCACTTACAAAACTAATAAGCTAGAAATAAATATTAAACGAGACTATTAACATAAGAAGTTGGTTTAAATTATTAAGCAACGAAAATTAAATAATGTAATACAAATAAAATACCAAAACAAATATTAAAAGGATTCAAGCATAGCAAACTCGTTAAAAAAAGAAAATACATAAAACGCATAAAATAAATACCCTTATATTAAAGGCATTCGCTTTCTTTCAACTTTATCTCCAAAGGCCTACTTATTCCAGTAGCTAGCGCTTAATTGCCTTATGCTTATAAGATTCATTAGCTAATTAAGAATATTATCAAAAAGCTTAAAATCAAAAGAAAAAAAATGCGTTTTAATGATACAAAGCGCTAAATCGGAACCGTTAAAAGCAAAAGCTTAAACTTCCCAATACCTTAAAAATTCCCTTAATACAAATAAAGGTTACCTCAATCTACTAACAAGCTTGTCTTTTACCTTTCGAACGATCACACCCCACCGCACCTATTTTTTATATTAAAGGTTACAAGATAACTAAATAAATAACTTCCTTAATTTATACAATTATCATTCCTTAAACTTTACATATATTCTGTTAACATAAAACTTGTATTATTCAGTTATACCTAGTTTTTCTTTTATAAAGAATTTATTCTTGCGTCGATTACTATAAATATGTGAAAAAGCAAATTCCAAGCAATTACATAATAAGAAAAAAAGTATTTAAAGCATAAAAGTAAACTTGATATAAAAAAATAATTTAATCAAATTAAAAGATAAGATAAATCTAAGTAATGGGATTTGTTATTTTGAGGGTAAAAAAAAGAATGTATTAGATAGAAATTATTATTAGTTGTAAGATAGGTAATATTGAAAGGAATAAAAAGAAAGTTAACTCTTATACCGAAGCAAGCTCGGCAAAGCCGCATCCGATAACGTGATATCCAATCACTAAAATCATGTAACCCTGCTATAGTATATAAGATTGGTACAAGTATTCCTTTATCGAAATTTCTGTTTTTAATTCAACAAAATTATTTTCGCCTTCTTTTTTAAAACGCTTGGCTTTAAGCGAGGAAATGTGGTCGTTAAAGCATTCAATTATATTGATAGCATAGCTTTAAATATTATTAGTTACTTGTTTTTTAATAACTTGTTTTCTTTTTTTAAGATATAATTATTACTTTAGCTTTTGTTATGTTAAATTCGGTCGATTCCGTTCTTACTTTTTATTACAAAGATGTTTTTTGCTTCATAAGTAGCAAAATTAATCTAAATCATAAAATCTCAAACTAATCGGTGATTTTAAAGTTAAGCTAAAACCAGTTTACTTTCTTTATTCAAAGGGTATTAAAAAGAAAGTTTTGCTTTCCAAAAGAATGGAAAGCTTAGAATTATCTTGATACTTAAAATATTTATAATATAAAACCAAATGCAAACAATTAAATTTCCAATTATAATAGCAATATTATTCGCGTAACCAATAAAGTGAGATTTTATTTTAGTGATAATTTTCAAAGCCATACTTTAACTTTTGATAATCGATAAGCCTAATCGGATTGCCGTTTTCAATGTAATATAATTAACTTTGACTCCACTATCAAAGGTAGCTTTTACGTCGCTAATTTTAGTGTTTCTAAGAATCGTAACCAATATTTTTAGTATTGATAAGTGGAAAGTTGCCGATTAATTTCTTTCCATACTTAGCAAGCATACTTCGGCGCCTTTAAATAAAGGAGTTAATGAGTTACTTTTAATAAGCACATCTTTTTATAATTAAGTAAGCCTTAAATAATAACACTTAATTATAACGACAAAGATTACTAAGATATAAAAATATAATATGCACCTCGCTTAGCTTTTATAACCTCGCTTATGGCATAAACAAAGGCTTGCTTAATTTAAAGATATTACAAGCTCAGGGACTCCCTATCAGATCTGTAATTACAGGCTCAGGGACCTCCTATTATAAGAATATAATATGCACCTCGCTTAGCTTTCATAACCTCGCTTATGGCATAAACAAAAGCTCGCTTAATTTAAAGATATTACAGGCTCAGGGACCCCCTATCAGATCTGTAACTACAGGCTCAGGGACCCCCTATCAGATCTGTAACT
>JGI24508J20089_1000124_pt1 | contig 64339 bp, 70 predicted proteins | sample LinPmetageLP24_FD_20089 | JGI IMG/M metagenome (IMG submission 20089) | reverse complement strand
TTTGTCGAGGGTGCCTCTTTCCTTCGTCACCTTCGTTTTGCCATATTTCCTTCTATTTTCGGCCACAGGACTTTGAAATGCCACACTTCTTAGATATCCGAGTCAACGGAATCGCGCCTTTGTTATCGGTCAAGGCGTCAAAAAATTTCGTTCTTCTTCGCGTNGTAGCATCTCGACCAGCAAGAGGTGACCGTGGAGGAGTTCGATATGGATTTAATCGCGTTGGTGGTGCCATAATCACGAAAGGTTGTTGTGTTGTCAAAAATAAGGGGGAGACGCGATTTAGTCTTTTGGTGGGGCTGACTAATCCGCACAGAATTCGTGCACCCACTGTTGAGCCCTCGCTTCTTCTTTATCACCAAATAGTTTCTGGATAGTCATCAGTACAGGAATAATGACTCTCCGCAATTGCAATTGTACTTGCTGTCTATGTTTCGTGGTTGCTGTCTGGATTGCAATACTGTTCGCTTCCGAGGATTTTGAGGTAGTTGAGAGGCCAGACCTGAAAAGTCAAGCTACTTGAAAAGCTCCCTCGGACCACCTGCTGTGGGTCACCTCAAACGTCCGTTGTGGAGGATGTGAGCAAAAGCCCCAACATTCGTACTCTCGCAGAAAAAGGAACATCAATCACGAAGATACTACTACCTTGGCTTAATAACCTCGTTGTATGTCACTTACTGATCAGCACGTACGTTTTGATCGCTTATTGGTTGGCGGGGCAATCGAGGGGATGTTGACTGAGAGCGGAAGCTGCTGCAGCTTAGCGAATCTAGTATTCCCTTCGATCCCAATCTACTGCTTCTCCTCACCAGTTCTTCAGCCACAACCGAAGTCCAAATCTTACCTGACTGTCGTTCGTTTGAGTAAAGTTCTTTTCTGAACCGAAATGCGTGTGGGAGCGTATGATCAAATTGTTTTCACTATTTATTTCATGTAAATTTTCTTTGGATATTGTTTTGAAGAGTTCATTACTACATGGCATCTTTGCATGTATACCGAACACGCCTTCCGAGATGCAATGCTACGAGCTTTTCAATGCATCAGTACTCGTGCTTAATCTCGGATGATCAAAACGTGAGTATAGAGTAGACCAGGCATTGAAATCACTAGAGTACCCTCCCAGGAGAGCCAGCCATGATGGGTGACATGCTTTCCTTCGAACCCCACTACCTTCTTCTGCTTCTCCATCACTCGATCGCCAGTCTGACCTTGAGGACTTAATGAAGGTCCATTTCTGATATCTCTAACGGGCCGGGTTGCCCAAGGGGCCCAGGGATCCTCGAACAATGGGGGCTTGTCGTTTTTGCCGGGATGAACAATCAACATTTCTTCCAAAGCTGTGAATCCTACGAATAAAAGACATTTCTGACCAGTCATGTGATAACGCTGCAACGTGTCAATCCAATCGGCACAGGTTCCTGCAACACATCTCATGTTTTTCTGCATTTCGATATACCCATCTCGACTGGAGATCTCCGCGAGTGGTTGGAACAGATTTGCATTGACTCCAATCTGTNCCTAAAGTCCTGGCTCGAAATTATATATCTGGGTTTGATGCTTGGTGTTCATAAACAGCTTGCCGAAGCGCCAGTCAATCATGAGACTTTCAACACCTCCTATTTCGAGGCTGAACGGGCATGAGTAATGCTTTACAAGCTCTTCACGTGTTTCATGGTTAATCTGCAGCAAAGTTGGGCCGGACGAGGGTTGAACAATGACTATGTATTTGCTTTGTTTACCGAGAAGGCAGAAGTAAAGCAAGCAAGAGGTCAATACTGCACACTTCAATGGGAGAACTTTTCGCTTGCTTTGTCGGGCAGCAAAAGGAAATGGCTATACTGTTCGTATGATCATCCCTATTGCGATACACATCAGAATACGACGTGGAGTCATTTGTATTTTTGAAAAAGAGATAGACCGTATCCAGACGCAATGTGCGAGCACGAAAGCATCATTGTCAGTATTCAAGATATCATCCTCGTACTGTGAGGCGAATAAGGGGTAGGAAGCGATTTCGAATGGACCTATTCAAAGTAGCTCAGCGCGGGACTACTCGAGCCTTGAGTTCTTCTTAAAGGTCCCCTAATTCTGTAGCTTTACAAAGCTCAATGCAACCTTAACATAACTCTCTCTCTCCTGTACCCCTGGATTCGTGATCTCTCTGTATACTACGTCTTGTTTCCTTGAGCCTCACTACCTAGAACACTAACAGTACCTCCTCTCAAAGACTCGTATCATCATTCTTACCAGCCTGTGGTGCCGTGACCTTGATACCCGCCTCCAGTCTCAATAAACTAATCTCAAAGCCCTTACAGAGACACCAAGTCCTTACCGTCTTAATCGCATTCTTGATCTCCCTTCCATTTAATTCCCACTTAGCCAACTCCTCCATATCTCCCTCCTGCAATTTGCTCTCCACGTCCTCGCCTGGAAGACGAGAGAGGAATTTGCGCCAGAGGACGAGACGAGATGAGAAGGGGAGGGAGGAGAAGACGAGGTGGATGTTGACGCGCGAGCGGAAGGCTACGTCGATTGTAGAGTAGAGGTTGGTGGTTAGAAATATGATGCCTTTGAAATACTCGAGTTCGCGGAGGAAAACTGAAAACGGGGTCAGGGCGTGTTTATTATTCAAGTAGATTTTACGGCGCGGAAGCGAAGTGCGGGGTAGTGCGGGGTAACTTTTGGAACTTACTTGAGACCAATTCATTTCTTGCGATGTCTCCTGGGTCTCGCTCGGCCATGAAAACATCGGCCTCTGATTACGGTCAGCATTTGCAACCCAGACAGGGTGTTCTGTTGTGTACTGACCATCGAGAAGAATTACTGCATCCCATTCTGTGGCCATCTCGAAGACCTTCTTGATCTTCGGACCAAGTTTAGACGCATCAGTTCCCAAGTCCTCGGCTTGGAGGTAGTACAGTGGACGACGGGTCTTATCAGCAACAGCTTCAGCTGTCAGAGTTTTGCCTGTCCCTGGAGGACCACTGAGGAGAAGGATCAATCCTTGGCCTTGGATTTGTTAGTGGGGCACAATCTTGGTCAGTATTAAGGACCCACCTTTGCCCATAATCACATCATCAACTCGAGCTTTCATACGTTGGTGATTATCGACAAACGTCAAGACGAGGTCTTTCTGTTCCTCAGGATAAACCAAGTGACCATATGCCTCATCGTTCCAGACGACAGGCTGCAAGTCATCAACGTAGAAGTTTACTTGAGGCACTGTCAGCCACTGAATGCGATCATGAGTTCTGGCAAAAGCTTACACCACTTCTTGTTCTTCAGGGCAAATCCTTCGAGGAGTGGCGAGACATAAACAAGTTCATCCTTCCGCTCGCCAAGCATCTCGTTTTTGTTCTCTAATTGCTTCTCCTTGGAAAGTGCCAGCACATACTTTGTCTCATCAGCACCTCCATTGTTGGTGGATGGTGGGCGAGAAGGGGTGCCGCGTTTTCTGCGAGAGTTGCTGTCTGATCTTTGAAGACCTTCGAAGTGCTTCTTGTACCCGAAGTAGTCGATGAGGATACGTCCAGTGACCTGTGTTGGTCAGAATGGTCACCAAATTCAAGATTGAGAAGCCCTACATTGTGTCTCTGGATTCCGCACTGGGTCACCAGTAATCCAACACCAGTGTAATCACAGTAGCTCAGCTCTTGGTAGTCCAAAGCCTTGATTGCACGTGCCGTCAATCTCTCTTTGACAGTCTCTGGGTTGTCGTGGAACGAGATAGGATAGCAAGGAAGGTCAGTGACAGGACGGTTCCCTGCAAAGGCCGGGACTTGGACCTGGAGAGGTGTCCAATCGAAACATTCTCCATCGAAGGCAATCTCCTCGCAATCGATATTAAATGCTGGATGAGGGTGGCAGACGTATGTCGTATTGGTGACTCGACAGATCCGTTCACAGTCTTTCGTTCCGTAGAAGATCATGGTGTGCTTGGGGAAATACGTCCATGCCAGTTTGTAAGAGATGAGTCCGCTAGCATTCAAATGCTTGAGATGCTCCATGAAGCTACCAAACATCTCATCCATGACTTGAACGAGGAGATTAAGATGCTGCTTCAGGAGACCATTGGTCTTGGCTTTGGTTCCTTCGTACAAGGCGATGATCTTGTCGTAGGTGAAGAACAGAGGCTTGAAAGGCTCCTGGAACTTGGCAGGCTCAGATGTTTCAAGGTACATGCCTTGAGGCTTGAGGATATGCTTGAGAGCTGAGACCAAAATAGCGCTTTGGATTTCAATGGAGTATATCTTGAGGGGAGTCCTGCCTGAGATGGTCGGCTGTTCATGATCTTTGACTTTGAAGACCTTGATAGCGACTCGATTATTGGCTTTGGCAATCTTCTCATTGAGTTGCTTCGGAGGAGTCTCAACCCAGTCATAGTGCCCTCCATGAGACTTCTTGCCTTCATAGAAGACCTTTACGCTCGCGCTGGTACCGAAGTCTGCATCTTTGCCGGGAATAGTCGGCGGGGCGGGAGTATCGCCATCCATTGTTGAGTCTGGAGGAGTTGGAAGCTCGTCGGCTTCCTTTGCGGCTGCTGCAACGCTGCCACGTGTACGTTTCCACTTCATTGCTGGAGCCTTGCTGGATTCTGATACTTCAGCAACTGGTTCAACAGCGTCTGACTTCCTCTTCCGAAGCTTTGACGTTTGATTCTGGAGAGTGTAAGTTAGGCGGCGGAAAAGATTGAAACAACTTGGGGAATGCATAGAAAATCTTTCGATGATTATAGACATACATTGGGTGCCATCTTGCTTTTGTTGGGGTGGGTACGAATATGAGGCTCGGCGAGTAGGCAGCCAAGAAAGATCCTCGCCTGTAGTTTTGCAAGCTTGCAAAGTCCTGGAAAAAGCTCACCGAGCGGCGTATTAATACATTTCCCCGGATCGTTTGTGCCGTGCACTTGCCTCAGATCGAAGAGTCATATTCTATTTTTGCGGCACAGCAATGTCAACGAAATGTCTTGGGATGCAACATCCCGCCAGGCTGCAGAGTCTGCCTAAAACACTTCGCCTTGTTCTGATGTCGGTTACTTGGATATGTGAAAGTTATGACTCTTAAATGAGGGATATAATATACAAACTCGTTTCATTAGCTTGAGTGATGAGGCGAGATGACTAGCCCTAAAATGAGCAGGATTGAAATGTGTATGTACACGTGCTCAAATCACATGATGTGACAAACACTCATACCAGCCTCGAAGGAAGCTTTGATGCTGGGAACGGTACAAAGGAATATCAATGATACAAGCTATAAATTGAAAAGAAACAGGGCCGCGGTATAGTAGTTATACGAAAGCTCTGAAGTAAACCTGTTTGTTCACGAAACGTGATCCTAGGGCATTCTTAGGCGAATGTTTCCTTCCTATGCTACGCCGTCCTGCCGTCGTTGACTTCAAGTTGTATCATTGGTCGACGTCCAAGCTACATCCTGACACTTATCATTGCTTTGGTTCGATTGGATGCTTTTTGTTGAAAACGTTGCCGGGGTCGTACTTCGCTTTGATCTCCTGCAGTCGGGGATAGTTCTCCTTGTAGATGTAGTCGCCCTTGAAATGCCGCATTGCACCAGCATTTGGATACACGCCATCTTTGATGACATCACAGCCAACAAATTCCGTGTGTGATGTGCGGAGGTTGTCCACTACCAGCAATGCATAATCCCGTGCAGCGTCGGCTTCTGCCAAATCATCGTAACTAATGATTGTAAGTATCTATATTTCCTAACATAAGCGATGCCATTGAAAATAGCAGATTCTTACCCGATATACACAGCGAAATCACGCCAGGAGCCACCGACATTTCCAGCGTCGTCAGGCGGATCGCGACTTGGTGGCCATGCCGAAGAAGGCTCGCCACCTGTCAAAGTCTTCCGCCAATTGTAGAGGCCTAAGAAGAATTGCGTACCCGCTCGACGAGATGGATCGACTTCCCACCATTTACGTAGGTCGTCAATTACAGGAAGCCAGATGTCTGGACTCAAGCGCGTGCAAACAGTTCCATTCGACAGCCTGTTTGTTCTTGGCCAGAGCGCCTCTGGGAACAGGTCGGCAGTTTGATGAGACCACATCAAGCCGACTTTAGCCTCGATATGGGGGACGTCCAAGAAGACTTTGAACCGTCGTCGAGCTTCCTGCTCATCATCGCCATGATAGTAGGGGATTGCGACTAGGGCCTCTGGTGCCGGAACCCCTGGAAGGAAAGGTGTAAGAACGAACGAAACCATGTCTTCTTCCTGTTGTTGTGCCACATACTTCTCCATCGCCAGAAATACATCTTCGTATGAAGTTTGAGGATAGACGATACAGCCAGAGAAAACACGGGTCGTAAGGCCTTTGACTTTGAACTTCATGCCAGTCACGACGCCAAAGTTGTAGCCAGCGCCTTTCACGGCCCAGAAGAGGCCAGGGTTCTCGTTCTCAGAGGCCGTAACCACCTGCCCAGACGCAAGGGCGATTCTGGCCTCGAGGAGTAAATCGATCGATAGTCCTTGGTGCCCGAGACCCCAACCGCCACCGCCTCCGAGTGTGAAGCCAACGTAACCTATCTCCTTGTGGGAGGGTAGAGTGATGTAGGTGCCTCTTTTCTCACATGCTCCAGCAACGTCCGAAACAATTGCACCGCCTTCGATCGTTAGGATGCCGTCAGCACCAAATCGTTCATTGTTGACATACGCCATTCTCATGCGTCGCATGTCAATCTGAACGCCTCCAACGGTGCTGGAGGCTGCAAGGAACGAGTGTCCTCCATTCGCGACTGCCACATCCAAGTCGTTGGCAACAGCATATGAGATAGCGAGACCAACATCCGCCTCACGAACGGGCTGGAAGATCACCTGTGGTTTACCCTCTTCATTGGGTGACCAACGCTGAGCGAGTAGATCATAGAGTTCATCGTTTGGAAGTATAATTACTGGGAATGTTGAATTAGCAGTTAGAAGCCTGGAAGAGTACACCCAGACTTACGTCCATGATGCTGGGACCGAACATCCTCAAGAGTTTGTGATGGCATTTCTCTAACAATCAAAATCGAATCATGTACCGTAACTGTGACTTATGCGCATTCTCAAACACCTCTGCCATCGGGGCACAGATTTAATATATAAACAATTAGCATCGTGAGATGCGAACTGCAAGAACCGAAAACAGTTACCGAAACCGCCTTGGAGAAATAACCTTTCGGTCCCGTTGGTGGGAGCCGATGCTATTTTGCGGGGGACACCCCGTACTTCAGCCCTACGACTCAGGTCGAGATGTCGCATATGTCGTGTGAAGACTCATCTTCGCACCTACATTCAAACCGGACAACGATTAAAGGCCCGCTACGCGAAACTGACCAATAATCAATTCGCCGTCGGACTTCGAAATCTGGGGAATCAAGAGTAAGCCTTCCTCCAATTCATGCTTCAGCAGCGGTGACTGCATAGCTGTTTCGCATTGCAGAGTTACATGATACATATGTCGAGTGGCTTCTTTTCTCAGCGATCTGTGGCTGAATTCGAGCGCGAATACGAGGTGGTAAACATGATTCGTATTGAAGCATGCTTGGTAGACGGACTCCGGGGTCGTCTCAACCCCGCGGGCGCACCAGGCTCAAGCCACAAAACTCGCATCGTGACATATGCCACGCTGAAAGATTATGAAAGGCGTTGGACGACTCCACGCTTGTACCGAGAGACTCGGAATGAGAATTTGTCGCCCTTCTAGATTTCTTCACTTTCTGGCTGCGCTTTCTTTCGAGGCAGGATATGATTTCTTGGAAACCAAAGAGCTGAAGCCAGCAAATCAAACCAGCTTGGTCAGATTCTGATAGCAAGTATACTTCGCTTTTATCTCTTCAAGTCAAATCTTCATACCCAAATAATGTTCAGCTTTCTACCGTCAATTCTACTGTCACCGAGTCTTGAATGGACTTCCAAGATACCTACGGCCATGCCGGCAAATATATTTAACGTGCAAGTATCTTTGGGCGAAGACCACCCACCTCGACATAGTTTGCTAATTGATTTTCAGGTCCATCTATCGAAGGAGAGTTGGTACAGACGAACGCCGTCAATCCTGATGATGAGTCAAGCGGGTAGGCAGGCAATGGAGGCAGTGAAGAGGCGGGTTCTTAATGAAGGGGGAAAGCTCCTGACTGAAGACTGTATACAGGAGAGGCCTTGGTGAAGCGATTCAATATTCAGATGCTAAAGCTCGACGTTTTGTACAGGTAGGCAAATTTGTCTGCGACCATTTCGATCGTGCTCACCAAATCCTCAAGCTACCGTCGTAATCCTATTGTTTCATCCGTGTGGATTACCTCCGAGATGGGATACATATTATTTGTTTCGTTTCACGACCGAGAACTACTCTTCATCTGGACCGTTCCTCACGTTCGTTGATCTACCTTCATACATCACTTTTTCACGTTGCCGTGAGAATACTCGGCTTCGGTCTCGGGACCGATGTTTTTGTCAGGCCTGTTCTCGGGTCCGAGGCTGGATTCTATGACTCCTCCGTTCAGCAGACGATAAACCATGTATCCAACCTCGAACTGAAAATGATTCGGCACTATCAGCAAGTACTCGAGTTCTGATAGATCAGTGTATGGTGACTTCTTTTTTTCTGCCAGTGGATAGATCTATCTTCAGCCCATCGAGCTACGCCAAGATATTAGCGAGGCTGAGGAAAACAACATCCCTTCAACAGGAACGAACAGCAGCTGTGCAGGGCTCGAAACCTGTGGGGACTATACGCACAGCCACGCGTCGCTGTAGTTCCACAATTTGTCCCTTTTCGCTGACGCTGTCCTTCCGCTTGCCAGGTATAACGCGGGGAAATGGCAAGTGAGCCGCGAATCGCGGATCAGCAAACAAAGCCCAGCGAATGGACTTCAAGCCAAATCTAAAGAAAGTGCTGTCTTTAGTCTGATCTACCCCAGCTGCCGACGTCAGTTCAAGCTTTGCCACGATCTGGGGTCCTCTAGAGATTCGTACCTACGCAGATCGCAATGTCGATGCCCAGCATGTCCATCTTGAATATTGGTGGAGTATATAACGGTGTTTCCCTTATATGTCTAAAGCCGTCCATCCAGTCGGTCATCATTCTGAGCCGGCACACACGTTTCCTGTTACTTCGCCTTTTCCCTGACACGCAAGTGTCATCCATTCGCTCGGGAATCATGATCAGCAAGGTCTCAATCGCTCTCGCCCTCGTGGGTACTGTTGTGGTATCTGCACAAGCCACCAACGACACATGCGACACCTCCTTACTCAACACGACCAGCTCTTCCTACTACGTTGGAACCGCAAACAAGACGATCTACGACATAGCTGTAGAAGTCAACCGTGGCGTCTGCGACATTGGGCGCGCGAATCTGAGTTCGTTTCACTTCTTCAATCAACTAGAAAGACAATTAACGTGATTATAACATAGTGGTTGACGTCTCCGTCGTACCAAACATCGGCCAAACCTTCATCATCCCCGGCGAAGTCTGCACCCCCGACTGGACTACGTGCCTTGTCTCCTCCCCAGGACCAAACGACTGCTTGATGGGAGGCCCACGCCTCTACTACACCGTAAACGGCGACACACTCTGGAAGATCGCCTCGCGCCTCAACATGACACTCTCCTCTCTCAGCGCCAGCATCTCCCCTTCAATCGGCGCCAACGACACCCTCTCCGCCGGCCAATTCGTCAAAGTCCCTCTTTGCTACCCTAGCGCTTGCGATATTGAGCCCTTTACTTTTACAGGGGGCGTGTACAAGGATCTTGCTGAAGAGTATGGGAGTACGGTTGGGCAGATTATGATGTTGAGTCCGACGTATAATTATAGTTCTTATGAGCTGGATGGGAGGTCGCCGCCTTCGATTAGTTTGGCGAAGAATTGTCGATTACTTGCTTCCAATTACACGATTCTGTCTTAGTTAGACTTCGCGAGGAGAGTTTAATAGGTTGGACTTGGTTACCCGAATTGGGAAGAATGAAAGTGGATGGGTCTGACACAGAAAGATTATCCGCCTCTAGAAATTTAGACGGAGGATGGGGTGAACGGAAGATGGGGCTCAATTGTAGATGTCAAAAATGCAAAAGATGAAATTTCCGAAGACTGGGTTCGTGTCAGCCCCACCTAAATGGATGAGCCTCAGTATTGAACACATAATCATCCAGACTGATCAGATCCGGCTCACTAAAGAGCAAGTAGAAATACTTCAGCGTCTCCGCCAACCAAAAAGTCTCCATGGAATCCTCAAGAGTCGGCCATGCTTGCATGACATCCACCACCCTCGCGTTCGCGATACTCGTCCTGGTGCGTTTCTGAATCGCCTTGAACATCTTCCACCCCTTGTCCATCCAGATGGGATCAGCTGTTAGCCGGTACATGATGAATACTGATTCAATAGCTTCAGGTCGCAGCTGATATGAAGGATCGTCAACGCTTATGAAGCCATCTCCCTCACCGCTCCAAACGCACATTGCGGGATCCTTGCAGACTAAGACGTGCGAGAAATCCGGCATAATTCCAGATGGAGTGTTGTCGTAGCCCCAGACACAACCATTTGTGAGCTTTGCAGCTATTTCGAGCTCCTCGGCGGACTTGGTGAGTCTTGAGCCGAGTGCTACCATCCCACCAACGAAGCACGCGAGGTGCTGGAATTGGCCTTCGATTGCGGGTGAGTCTTTTGACATGTCGAGATTGCCTGTCATGAGAATGTCTGGATTTCCGGGGAGAGATGGCCGGAAGAAGAGGTTCTTGTTGAATGTGGCGAGGGCTGAGCGGTACATCTCCAGGTATTGATCCGAGACTCGGTAATGGAGCAGATGTGTTTTGGGGAGGTATTCGAAAGCAGAATCTACGTCAGACACTCAGCAAACTCATCCTTTTGAATAATAATGAGAAGAATCTTACCCGCAAGAACTCCTAATGAAAATCTCTGGTCTGAGAAACTAAGTTCTGAGCCAGAGCAATCTGCTATCATGGGCCACATCCCAGGCAGCGCAGTACTGCTCTGTGTCTTCTTCAATTGATCCGTAATTGTCTGAATATGCGCAGCGTATGTCTTGTTCCCTGTAGCTTGACTCAATCGGATGAACTCGAGACTCAAGCTTGCAACTTGTGCAATTATGACACCGTCCTGACCAGGAAGCTTTCCAGATGTCTCATTCTTCCACCAGTAAAATGGAACAGGGAGGCCATTCTCGGTCCTGGAAAATTGCAAACATTAGCTTGAGTCTCTGTATGAAAGATTGCAGATATCAATGGACAGGAAAATGGCAGCGCTGCAATACTGCCCCAGAAAAATGCGGGGGAATGAAGCTCCCCGCGCGGGGAATACCCACTCGAAAGCTTGTGTAAGAAAATCTCCCAATTGAGTCGCCTTTTGCAAGAGTATGGGGTATTTATGTTCGCTAACATCCCACGCACCCAGCAATCCTCCCAGATACCGTATCGTAACTTCGAAAACAGGCACTTTGTCGGCATTTGGTTTCGTGAAATCGATTTCCTCCAACGCCTCGAGAGCCTCCTCGAATTTCTCCTGCAGCCCCATTATGTATAAACTGTCCAACGAATCTACCAAGGTCGCAGCCCATCCTGCAAATGGATCCTTATGTCTGCCGGAAATTGGCATCACTTCGTCGTGCATCCATGCATAGTGGTTGTACCCTTTCCAGGCATGCCTGAACGCGTCCTTCACTTCATCCCGCCGTTGCAATCGTGTTGCTTGCGCCTCCGCAGATTCTATAGGAAAGGTGGCTTGGATTTTGTAGGGACTTCTGGTATTGCGATATGGTGCGGCATTGGATGAGGAGGAGGAGTACCAATATATACAGAGAAGGAGTAGAGCTGTGACAATGTGACGCGAACGCGGTCGAAATCCCAGTGGACGAGGATAATGCAAGTTGATACTTCGAGCTGCCTTCTCGTGCAATTGCTTGCTGCTAGGCAGAAAAGACATAGTTGTGTACCTGCATTAGTATCAGCAATCGTGCAGCAGCAGCTGTTACCAGCGCATCCAAAACTAAGTGATGTAGTTCGGGGTGCCAAAAGTCCCCTATGACGTTTCAAGAAATGCCGAGGTCTGAAACGTCTGTCACATGACTCTAGACCAGAACCATACCTAGGTAACGAGACGCGTGCACTAGCACAGCCGACTCACACAGTAGGGTCCGCGCAATGAGAATGTTTCTCTTCACTGGCGACATAATTCGGTGGACAAGAACTATTGGCAGCTGTCTTGGGTTCGTCGAATGTTGAATCAGGAAGACCAGGCACGGAGTGAAGTGAAAGCAGTGCGAGAACAACGTCATCTTTTCAGTAAGAATAGCGTTTTCAAGTCGAATTTCATCTCGAACTTGTTCTTGAAAGAGCTTGTCGTGGTCAGCGCTGTATGTACGACAATGGCAGGTATCTACTCACTTCGCCCTCCCATTCCAACTCCGAATATGGTTTTGATCAATCCGATGGTGCAAGATGTGGTATCAGATTAGATTGCGTTTCTTTCTCAACGATGTCAAGGCTACCCGAGATGTGACGTTGAAGTCTTTGTGATCGAGGCTGCAGATAGCTGCAGCACTGGGAGAAGCGAACGAATAAAACATGACTGTGGCGTCGTGGTGGTTCGACGAGGCTGGGAAGAGAATCACAGTCATCTTTGTCGTGTCCATACAAACTGCAAGTGGTACTCTATTATGACACATTATTTCTCTTGATGATTTGACCTGTTTTAATGGTTGGGCAAGATATGTGGTTATTTGAGTATATCGGACCCACAAGCTTCAATCAGCACGCTTTCTCTCCAGGGTCCTTTGAGCTTATGAGACATGGATTTCCGCTTTGATACTTCCCCTTCCCAGCCCGCAAATTTCGCAACCTTCGAGCTATGCTTGTTCATTGTTTACTTCGCTTATTCGCCTTAAGCGATCGTCAAGGGCTATCGAAGCCTCGAGAATAAACTTGTCCTCCTCGTTCTTCGTTGGTGGTCGGGAACAGTTGTCGGATGTCATCTCCTTCGCATGGTCGCGTCTTGGAAGGGCGCCCTTGTCGCACTAAATCTTACATCCGTACAGCTGAGTAAGCCGTACCGCCACTCCGTCACGATTCGCTACACCGCACGTCGCTATCCGCTCGACTCATATCAATCCGTACCTGCAGCATCTGAAGATAGAAAGCCGTCTTCCAGCTCTCAATTATCTCGTCTATCGTTTCTTTCAATATATACAGCTCCTGTTCCCATTTTCAACAGTCTCTGTCTCTTTTATCACATAACGCAAGTTTTTCAAGATGCCGTCGTCAACAACCGATGAATCAGCACCCGCAGCAACCGCGCCGCTGAAATTTCAATCACGGCCAAAAGTAACCGTAGATCTCATCGCTTGGGATCCGGATTCTCCAGAACATGTCGAGCGCATGTTCCAGCAGCGAATAGCTTGTGGATGGAAGTCGGATTATGTTGAGAAATGGAGGGGTTTGCAGAGGGAGGGAAAGATGGCTATTCAATGGGTGGTGAGTTAGGCTTCTCAATCTTTCTCATATCCTGGATTCTACCTTGATTGGGAAAGGAAATGTGGGTTTCAAAATGCTCTGACGTGAGCGTGAGATTCGGTAATGAGGAAGTGTATCCACACCGCAGTCTTGTTCATTCAGCGAAAGCGAAGCTCAGAATGTGGGGGCTTTCCACTTGTCTCTGATAGGAGATGGGATTCTGCTGTAGTCTAGATCTCCTCCGAGGAAGAGGTAACTTGACTGGATTGAATCAACTTCAACATCTTGAATCTCTCGTTCGGGATGCATGTACCGTCATGTAGCGCTTTTAATCAATAAGGTAGCGATGCGAAGAAGGAATACTGACAAGATTTCAGGTGCTTTCAAAAGACGACCCCTCAGCTCCCACAAAACTCTCCCAACACCTCACCAAATATCCCCTCGAAGCCACCCCCATCCACGACACCGCCCTCACCCTCGGCGCCAAACCCCGGCAGCCATCCAGCGAGCCCTTCACACCCATCGGGCACATCTCTCTCGACTCCGAAAGCCCTAATCCTGACCAGGCCGACGCATCAAAAGGTATGTACTGCATCACAACATTCTACATCTCCCGCGCTATCCAGAGCGGGGGATTGGGAAGTGCGGCGATGGATAGAGTGGAGAGTGAAGCTGTCAATGAGCCGTTGAATGCGAGGGTGTTGAGTTTGGATACGTTGGCGAATAGTAGTCTTGATAGGAAGGAGATGTGGAGGGATATGGGGTTTGAGGAACCTTCGGTATGTTGGATTTTCTTTAGTTATTTTTCCGAGTATCTTTCGTTGCAAGTTGTAGGTGAGGAGTGGTGGGTGGGAGATAGTGATGAGGTCAATGACTGACTGTGGTGAAGTTCTCTAATCAGGATTGGTATGAGAGGAGAGGGTACAAGCCTTGGAAGTTCGTGGATGGTCATATCCAGCAGGAGGTTAACGGGAAGATCTGGCCGCTGGATGCGGTCTTCATGAAGAAGACTGTTGCGTGAGTCCTCTCTGGGGAGATCATTGTGGGACCTGACCTCAACGACCTCTCGGCCTATCACGTGAGAACTCATAGACAGCGAAGTTTTTGCTCTGGGTAGATGAGTTAGAAGATTAGATACTGTTATACATGATAGATGATGGCTAGAAAATATACTTACTAGATTTTCGATTTCATGTGCTCAGAGAACCATGCAAGTCTCCCCTCAAGCACTTGATGTCAAGCCAGCTCATTAATCTCCCCCACACCTTCACCACCTTCCATCGCCCCCCTCAACATCCTCACCACATTCCCAGTCCACCTCTCACAATCAACAGCTAACCCTCCATTCCCAGCAGTCTCCCTCGCCAACCCACCCAACCTCCTCATCGCCCCCGCACTCCCCCCAAAACTCACAAACTGCACGCTCACACTCCCGGCATCCAATTCCTCGCTCTTCAAGAACTCGCTCATCGTTCGCATGGCATCTTGGACTTCTTCTACTCCTCTATCGCCGTCGCCGCTCCATTCCCCGTTTGTGAGAATGTATATGCTGAGTGGGCGGACTTTTGCGGGGACGAATGGTACCGCTGGAGGCTTCTTGGACTTGGTCTTTGGTGGTGTCTTTGCCCGGAGGAGTTTAAGGCGGTAGGCTTGCAGTTGGAGGTTTAGTCGGTAGAGAATGTTGGTTTGGCCTTTTAATGAGTGGGCGGAAAGGTGCGTGCAGAGTTCGGAAGTGTCTTTGCGTTGATAGGTATCATCTGCTTTCTATCAGTTTTTCTGCACGACAATTGCATTTGAGCGTTTAAGATTCTTGGGCATCCAATGCAGCGAAGATAGAACAGGCGGAAGTTGGTGTGAGCACTCACAAGAGATAGTGAAGAAAAGCTCTGTCCCTTCCGGTGACATACCTTTCACGGTATATGAAAGCGCTTCGAAGACTCGTTGGACATCAGCCCATACTGGTGCCATGGAGGCAGAATCATCAACTATGAATGCCTGCAACAAGTCAGAAAACCAATTCGTTCTCCACTCACGGCCCTCTCTCAGCGCCGAAACTCACATGATCTCTCCCACTGAGCTCTTCCATGAGCTCCACGCTCAACAAAGGCGGTACATTGGCGTGTTTCTTTACTTTCTTATTCGCTTTCTTCCACTCTAGACATGTGTTAAGGGATATGTACTCAAGGTTCTGGGTCACTGCTCCCGATGACAAAGATGGCGATTGTGGTACCGAGAAATCGTGGATGCGTCTCCGAGGCGCAGAACTTTCATGTCTTGATCGCGTAGGGAAGAGCGAGAATCCTATTCCTCTCTTGCTGGGCTTGGTCTCCTGTGATATCTCGTCTGCTGTTGGTACGTAAGAGAGAGCTTCTAGAAAACTGTCGTCTTGGCCAGAGGGTGAGTGGGTGAGTTGGGAATAGATGCTGGATTTGTGACTGCTCGAGAAGCTTTCTGCTCTTGAAGGTACGATGTGCTCTGGTACGTGAGATGTTCGTGCAACGCGCGACTGTGGAGTAGATATAGTTTGGTTAAGTGTCTGAGTTTGTGGAATTGCTTCCTTGGTAATGGACGGAGTGATAGGTCTGGTATGTTGGTCTCGGCTGGGCTTTGGCTCTTGTGGCTTCAACATTCTGGGCATGAACTCACGCGACGCTTCCATTCGTAAAGCGCGAGGACGTCCCTGATTTGGTGTCGGCCTGTGAGGAATGCCTGCATTTGGGTGCGTTTTCTGGGATAGCACGAGTGGCCGTGTTGAAGCAGCATCGGAGGGTAACTTCCAACTTTCGATCTCAATGGCCGCTTGTTTATCTGCTCTTGGAAGTTGTCCGGTATTGTTGATATCTTGCTGTGAATCTGGTCGGCTGGTGGCCATGGGCCTAGCAGGCTTGTCTGCAGTGGCGTGTGCTCGAAGCTGCCGGTCGAAGACTCGATTATGAGGCTTTCCGCGCGCAGCTTCACCTGATATGCTTCTCTCGGACGCAAGGTTGAGAATTGATGCAGCACGGTCCGGAAGAGGTGGCAATGGTTGAGTGGGAGACGGCAACTGTGGCGGAGGATACTCCCTCCTGTGCCTACTACCTGACCTGACCATTTCACTTGCATTATTGGGTCTCACGCCAGACTTCTGTCTTGCTTTCATCAACACAATATCTGCCTTCCTCAGTAAGGCCTTGGCACCTGGTCTCTCCTCTTCCCAAAGCATCTCCTGGACCATCATATCGAGCACATTCTTGGTGATACTGTCTGATCGACGAAGACGGTCTTCGATATCTGTATGTGCATCAAGAACGCATCGAAGGACTTCCGTCCCATCATGGAATGGAAATATGTTCTGGGCTTTTGAAAGGGGGAAAGCAGAATTTGCTTCCAATTGACGTTGTAATCGGTACTCTTCAAGTCCCGTGTATCCGTCAGCGATCCAGATGGCGGCTTCGCTGTATACACAGCCCAGGGACCAGATATCAGCTGATGATGTGGTTCTGAGTGGTAAATGTTGCGAAATCTCGGTCTGGATGACTGAGCTGTAGATTTCCGGAGCATCTTCGAAGTAAACATTAATTCAAGTGACGTGAATTGTTAAGCTGTGCTTACAATAATCGGAATACTTTTCACAGTTCGTCGAGGTGATCAAGGTCGACTGATCGGCATTTGAATCCATAAAATTGAATCGACAGGCCAACTGGCCATCGGTGCCATCCTTCACAACCAGAATACTCTCAGGCGAAACATTCGCATAAATGCTGTTGATATCAGCGCTGAAGGTGAAGTTTTGTCATCAAGGAAACAGTGAAACATACTCTCCTCGGGGATGGAATCCCTTGAGCTCATCAAGCAGACCAAATAACGCCTCCCAGAACTTGATGATCTCCACGCCCCGACTAGGCGGCGTCTGAGTCCTAAAGAAGTCCTCGAGAGTCGCCTCACGTTGAGACATCTCGATACAGTCTGTAGATCAACACATGCAGACGAGAGTCAGGTAGAAGCCGAAGAAGTTCCAAGTCCAAGAAATTCCTACCAAATATCTCGCAGCAAACCATAAATCCCACAGCCCATCACGACACGCAGCAGCCTATCCTCAATCAAGCCATCTCGCCCATCCGCGCCAATATCGCATCATAATAGGTGCGCCAGATCTTTAAGCCCTTCCCTTCCCGGTCCCTGGTACTGGAAACTCTCATATCAAGCTCAAGACTTAGTAACAGCTACTCTACATGCAGTTAAAGAACATCATTCTGGCAGCGGCCGAGATGCTGTTTGGACCCCGCTGAACTCGCTAGTATTCAGGGGCTGTAGCGAGTCATGGCGGGGTATTCAGGCACGTGGAGAAGCCTGGGCGTGTGAGTCGTGCGCTGAACGGGTTGGGGTGGGATGGTTTCAGGGGTTGTGTATGAGGGCTAGCGGAATGGACCGAGAAGGGGAGCTGTGCACGTGGGACGAAATGCGTGGATTAAGAGAACTTGACCGGACCCTTATCTTCACTTAGACGGCCTGAGTTTACTAATGTTTCTGATGTTTTCAAAAGTAACATCACCCCCAAAGCGACATTGTGAAGTGGCCTATCGTGCCTGTTGATTTAGGTAATTTTCTGTGCTATGTAACTGGAATAAAGTTTCCGAACTTCCCGAATTGAGGGTGGAGATTAATGATAAAATGATAACAGACAAACGGCTTGTTCATGCTTCGGCAGCAGGAGTGCAGAGTAATGAAGACATTGCGCTGTCTATCGGTGATCAAAAAATATGTGTTGTTTGTATGTACACTCTGTACAATCGAATATATACAATCGAACGAATCAACTTCTCCACATCCTCCCCAATTACCACCCAGCTCCAACATTCAACTCCGCCTAAGCACAGTTACCAGCAACACTGGCAGTGCTGTTCTTGATATACGGAGCCAAAACACCATTCCCACAGAGCACAGCCTTGACAAAAGTCTGCGCAACAACATTGGCACCAGCAGGGCTCGTATGTGTGTGATCAACCGGGTAAAAAGTATCGACCTTCGCCTTTCCTAGACGGATATACTCATTGGCGAGGTACTGTCCGTGATCAATGAAGCTTGCACTGCTTCCTGCATTCTTCACAACCTGCTGTCCATACGCCGTGAAACGCGGAGGTGTGTATGTGCACGTCGTGCCCTCGCAGATGTTATTCGGTGTCGGCGAGGAGATGATGACTTTTGCGCCCTTGGCGATGAGGCTCTTGGCCGCATTGGTGAGATACGTAACGTAGGTCTGGACGACGACGCCAGCGGGAGTGGTGCATGTCTCGGTGCCGGAGCCGAAGCAGGCGGTTCGCCCGTTGTCGGTTGTGGAGAGAGAACCGCCGTCGTTGTGTCCGAACTCGATGATCACGTAGTCGCCGGCGACGACTTTGTTGACAAGTGCTGTGAAGCGACCTTCGTCGGTGTAGGAGCGTGCGGAGCGGCCACCGATGGCGGCATTGACGATGTTGGCGTTCTTGACAGAGAATGGGAAATAGACACCCCAGCCTGGCTAAATGTTAAATTGTCTTTTGTTTGGACGCCGAAAAAAAGAAGTTTCTTACCATTTGTTCCGGAACCGCCTCCTCCCACTGCCATTGTTGAGTCGCCCGCCATGTAAATTGTTGGAGTGGCTCGCTTCTCAATCTCCTCAGCTGGAGCAGCCGAAGCGAGAGCAGCCAGAAGAGCTGGGAAAGTGATGTAGAATGCCTTCATTTTGGGAGCTGTGTACAGTACGATGGGTATATGGATGAAAGCAACGAATTTCAACTTCTCAATAAAAGTCAAACTTCAGCAACTGGAGTAAAGACAAGAGAAGTAAGTAGCGAAAGGAACGAGATAAACAATCTCTGGAAGTAAAGACCGGCTCTTAAGAAGGCTGAATTAATGAGACTTTCTTGCAGATGGGAATATAGTCTCGGAGGGACGTCGCCTGTTCTTATCCCGAGCTCACCCATCACGAGATGAGGAACGCTTTTCAGCAATGGAACTCTACTTGCTGGTCCACCAATGACACTGCCATCTGATATTGAGCCCTTGAAACGAGAAGTCAATATACTGGATACAGCAATCTGGCGTCGGATGCAGGGCAAGCTGATCCTGGTGGGTAAAAACGTGCTAAGTGTGGGGTAATTCTCCCGATTCGTGGATCTCGACGCCTGCTGCCGGTACATCTTTGGGCGCTGGGCGATGTCTTGGGAACCTCGGCGGAGCGGCATCCTTTATTTCGCCTTATCTGAACGGATCTTGATGCTTTGGGCAACGGGCAGGTCGAAGTTGGGAAGGTGGCTGGATATGGTTTGTTGGATGTTGATGAGAGGTGGAGATAAAGTTAAAAGGTCGAATCTTCTTTGAAACGAGATTCGGCTTGGCAACCGGATATCAGGTGATCCTCTTCAAGCATCAGCTTTCGGCGCCGAGATGAGCTCTCCATAATAAGAGGGGTGTACTTCGCTGAGAGACCGAATTCGAGTCTGTTTGCGAAGATATGCTTAGGTCGGTCTGAGCCTCAACGTATTCCCAACTTAGCGAGGTATTGTTATTGAAAGCTGCCATCAAATGCTCGAGGCCAGCAAACTCCGCAGCAACAGAAGCTGCAATTCAAGAACCTTTGAGCCCTGAATGGCGCGCTTATACCATTGACCTGGACCAGATATTTAATGGATGTTCTTACACGTAACTTTGGAGGGGAAAGTTGAATTCGGGACACGAGCAGAGAACGTATGAGCCCGTGTTTTATGCCTCGCTACTTCTTTTTTACTCCGTCAAAATCTTCTTGTATTCTCCTACGTACAATGTCTTTCCTCTTGTTATTCACAAGATCTCCTTTTCCTTCGGTACGCTCCCACCACTGGCTTCTTCTCGTCCAACTGCTCTCATTTGCCGTACACAGATACAAACCAAGATCTAACGATACTTCCGAGACGTGGGAAACGTCTGATTTGAAGACTTTACAGTGTTGCTCTCATTGATACTTGTGTTCATTATATGCGCTCTCCCGACACCTTTCGAAGCACAATTACCCCGCTTGCAGGGACTGCATCTTTCAACCTTGAAAACGCCAGATAAATATTGCTCGCAGGTCAGAATCCAGCAGCCAGACATCACCATTTCATTCTTCGACTAGAGATGGCGATCAGCAGTCTCGGGAGCCTGTACCTCTGGTTATCGATACACGAATCCAGCACTGCTCCTAACACTCCCGTTTTGCAAATAAGACCTACACAAGAGCAGATCACCGCCATGGAGAGGGTCACTTGATATACAAAATGAATAGATTATGTAATGACAGGAAACTAGGATGGCTGAATATGAGTTCCAAAGAGAAGTATGTGCTGTCGTACCCAACAAAGTCCTCCTTCCTCACCAAGACCTACTATAAACACATCATAAAAATACATACAAGATATCATACAGCGAAGTATGTGCTCAACAGGAGATATGTACCAAGTCGTGCGTCGTACATCACGAAGATCCATCGCTTCATTCAAGCGCAGTCTCATTCGTGGCTCATCCACCCCATATACACGTCGGCGGAGAATCGACCGATCAAGGGAAGAACCACCCTCCTTTCTCCCACTGGCCAGGGACATACAGCGAGTCGCGCTTCAGCTCAGCATTCTTGACACCCTGAAGAATGAGATCCAGACGCTGGAAATCGATTGGCTTCATAATCCATCCATCGAATCTATGAGCGTCAGTCGAGGAACAATAAGTAATGGACGTTCCTCCGGCGACACTTACCCATTCTGAATATACTCGAATCTGTTCTCTTCAACCAGAGCAGTGGACATAGCAAGCACTGGGACGCGCTGTCTGAGTGTTTGCACCTCGCGACCGTTGGCTTGCTGATTGCGGAAACTGGATTCCTTCTCATGGAAACGGATCATACGGGTAGCGAGGGTGCCATCGACGGTTGGCATCTATGATCGGTCAGCGTCATTTCCCTCGGATTCGAAGACTGACAAACCTTCAGATCCATAATAATAACATCCACCTTACCCCCACTCGCCGCAAATCGATCATGGCACTGCTGCCCATCGCCCGTAACAACAACCTCATGACCCCTCATCCCAATCCTCTTCTCCAGCATCTTCTGACTCACAAGATTATCCTCCGCAACAAGGATATTCAATCGAAATCCTGAAGTCAAGAACTCAGGATCATTATCAATGTACAGAGCCGAGGAGCGCTTATTGTTCTGTGGCGGTCCCCCATTTTGAGGTGCGAGTGTCTCGACATGCTGCGCGCTGCTCACGCGGGGAGGGAGAGGGAATTGCGAGGCCGTTGGAGAGCCGAGTCTGTTCTCATGGCTGTTACCATTGGGGACGCCGTTCCCATTCGCGCCCAAAGTCGTCTTCCACTTATCGCTCGAAGAACCGTTTGGCTTGGGTGTCTTCATACTTGGCGGTGGACTCGGTGGGCTTAAACCTCTGTTGTTTGACAGACTTGGTGAGAACAGATTCCGCAATTTTCGAGAGCGCGACGAGTCGTTAGTTTGGACTTGCTCGAATGGGATCTCGACGGTAAAGATCGTCCCCTTGCCGGGTTCGCTATGCAGGCGGATCTGCCCGCTGGTATCTCGGAGATAGCGCGCGATGAGTGCAAGGTCTGCTCTGGTAGATCGACCTTCTGCTGTCATAGGAGGTACATTACTTTCTTTCGTGGCGAAGAGCCAGTCGTCATCATCTTGAGCAGCTTCAAACTCTTGGAAGGTGTCCTGCATAGATCTTAGTTGTGGTTCCTCGTCGCTTAGATGGGAGAGAGGCTTACATCAAGCTCTGCCTCAGACTTTCCAGGGCCATTATCTTGGATCGTGAAGCCTATCGTGGAGACATTCTTCTTGGTTTGGATTAGATCAACTTCCACGTTGACGTGACTAGACTGTTTGAAGGCGTAGCTGGTCAAGTGAAGAAGTGCATCTTTCAGCCGATCGGGATCTCCTTTGACCATGGCGGGAAGTTGCTCATTGACTGCAACGCTTAGCTCCAGACCTTTGCGGGAAGCGTCTTTCTGAAGTCCTTTCATTGCTCGTGCGACTGAGTAGTGTTAGCATACATCGAATTCACCAACGCCAATTAGTGGCCGTACCTGTCAAGTTTAAATTGAAGGTCTCATCAGACCCTTGAGTAGGGCTATTTTCCAATTTCGTCAACTTTAGCAGATCATCCATAACATATCCCAGAGATGTGGAAGCATCTTGTGCTCGATCGAGGATATGCCTGGTCTTGTCGTCAACTTGATTTTCCAGCGCCATCTCCAGATAATTGACGATTGCATTGAGCGGCGTTCGTACTGCACGTATGTCAGATATATTCCCGAAAGTTTGTGATCGATTCTTACATTCGCGCGAGGATGCTCGGATCTGTGTCAATTGGCTGCTTTGCTTTACAGACCCCTTCTGTCGCCATACTTCAATGAAACGGCCATACAGCAAGCCCAGAACGGATGCGGTGTCAACTACACATTTATGAGTTGTGATTAATCTGTGGGACGGAAGCCGAACATACGCTGGTCATCAGTCCACTCTTGACTCGTTCCACTGATGGTCTCCACCCATCGTGCAAAACTAGCCCTCGGTTCGAGATACTCGCTTCCTGCCTGGTACTTCTTCGCATGTGGATTTCTGTAATCTCAGATTTTAGCAGTGACCATTTATGCTACAAGCTTCGGGTAGCCTCGCAGGGGATGGGAAAGCACGTAACTGCACGTTTTGCGACGAGTAAGTAAACAAACGCCTTACCCTGCCCACTTAACCTGCTTCATCTGGCCCTTCCTGAAAAATACCAAGAAATCGTTTCCACCGCCAAAATTCAACGGAATTAGCAGCAGACCTGCTATGGTCTTAATTTCATGTCTTTGCGATATTAGCGGAAAGTCGCGATTGATATTATCACTAGACTTGATCTCGGTGAACTTGCACGTCTGCAAATACGAAGTGATGGCAATTGCTTCGGGATACGGATCTAGGCGACCAATAGCACGGGCATCATCGTCGATACTGAGGAGTGCAAAGTCTGCTTCGACGAGTTTGAGGAGATCGCTGGAGGAGGCGGCGATGAAACTTGCGTTGTGTTGGGAAGATGAAATAGCAGTAGGCGCTCGACGTGCGTCAATTCGCTGTTGCATGAGGATTTGTTGGATTCTAGATGCAGCACATTCGCCCTATCATGGTTGTCAAAAAATGCAGAGATCAGGAAGGGTACTATTTTGCTCACGATACTCCGGCAAAGCTCGCGGATTGGAAGCGAGACTCTGATACCAATGTCACCATATCCGTGGCAAGCGATCAGGCCCCAGAGGTCGTTGTTAATGACAATCGAAACGGACATCGTTGATCGAACACCCATATTTGCCAAGTATTTGTTGTGAACTGGAGACATGGCTCTTAAATAAGCATGAGTCAGGTCGAGGGGACTCTCTGAATCCGATGCCTCCCGGCAAACCTGCTGATGATTAGCTTGAGAAATGCTGACTGAATATAAGGGGACTAACAAGTCTTGAGGTCTCTGCTTCACGATCAACCAGGAGACGAATACGATTGATGATATACCTGATGGTCGGGGAGTCAGCGCATTTGCTCAAAATCATCAAGAGTAAATAGAGTGCATGCTGATTGCAGACGGAATTGAAGTGACGGGTTGGGTCCACGAATGACACCTACAAATTTCGAGCCTGTTTTGGAATATCAGAAGCGGGGTAGTTCAAACCTAAAAACAAGTCAATATTGACGCATACTCAACCAATCTGAATTATTGAAAACATACCGAGCCAAACATCAGTGCTAGCTTTTGGATTTAGCAGTTCGGCATCTATACGACCATTCTTCTGTGAGTCAAATCTGTAGAACATGACTCGGTGAAACCCCGTCAACTCGGCGACAAGTCCCACGACAACCTCTTGGAGTTCATGCACAGTAGAGCAATTCGTGATCTGTTTTTGGGCCTGAGCCAGTGCATTGAACAAATCCAAAGAAGAAAACTCCTTATTTTTCCTCTGCCGCGCCACTTCAATTACCGGTAAAGGTTGACTTTTCGAAGTTGTACTCTTCTTCAACTCTTCAGGCGTGACTTCCATAGAACTGATCGGAGTTTCTGGAAGCATCTTGGTAGCTCGGATATCTTTCAGAAAGAATGCATCTAGATATTCCTCGAACTCGCAGATGATGAGACCTTCTGGTTTCGGTGCCAAATGGATCGCGCACCAGAGCCGAATCTCAGGTTCATATGGGAAGGTGAGAATTATCTTGAAGACATCCAAACGGGTCTCCTCTTGTGCTTTAGCGCCGGCATGTAGAGTGTGGTTCACACGAGCGACCATTTCGTCGCGGATCTCGTCTTTGAGGACATCGAGGAACGATGTGAGGGCAAACAGTTGTTCAGGACCACATCCTAAGATCTTACGACTGTTTTCACTTGCGATTCGAACTTGAAGATCACCGAGATCGTTGTATTTCAGTCCGATGACTGCGCCGAAACTCTGAATGGCGCCCGGTGTGTGGATTGGCTGGCAGATCCAGAATTAGCATCTTGAATCTGGATACATATATGGAAGAGTTGGATAGCAAACCTCATCTTCACACCGGCGGTACCCAGGTATGTTTCTGTACTGCTCCATATCTGGATCAATGCTCTGCAGTACGCTGGGAGGCCCTGACTTCGACGAAACAAATTGCGACCTTGCTGATATTCGTGGTGATCCTGCGCCAGATATGGAACCCCCACTACTTGATTGTCTCGGAGTCCTGGAACCGTCACTTGCGACCGATGGAGCTATACGATAGTGTTCTGTTCTGTAGGATTCAGGTCTCGGTTGCGCCTATCTGTGTGTGAGCTGATGTTCTTCTTTCTAAAAGCTATACCAGGGTTGAAACATACAGTTGCGACCACACCTTCTCTGATACTGTTCGAGTCGGCAGAGGCCTGGTGGTATAGATCTACATTGCTCCTCAAGTTACGAATGGGGAAAACTCGTTCCGCTGAACCTAAGTCTCTGGAAGACGTCGACGCGGCGCTTCTCGCGTTCGATGATTCTTCGTTCATCTTTTGAGAGCTCTTCTTACGCTTTAGAAGGCCTCGAACGGAACGCATTGAGGTCTAGAAGGAGGTTGAAGGTAGACTCAGGTCGTGGGGGAAACAGACATCAAAAGTAAGATACCAAAAATTGTCATGTAGAATGATCGGGAGTTAACTTTATGATACAGGAATGATCTACTCGATCATGTTGTGCATATAAATGGGACCTCCTCAGGGCCAGTCTCTGATAATTACGGGACTTATTCATGGGCTCTCGCGCTGCTCGCGCCACCTTATGTCTATCATTTCCTGACATCACTGGCAGCCAAGCCATTTTCAAAAAGAAATATGAATCTCCACTAAGCAATAGCCAGGACAACCCGGGAAAGCTGGGTTGCCTTTGGGAAAACCAACAAAACAACTATCAATGGGGGGAGAACCCGTCATATAGCTGAACTTTATTTCTGCCTCGTCCTGTCGATGGGGCCTGTCGAGCTCGAGAGTTTTGGGGAAAAGCATGCGCTCGGACTCGAAGATAACAGCTCTATTTCCCAATTCGGAACAGGGGGATCCGAGCACATCCCAATTCGATGTGACCCAAGCAAACGGCTTTTATTTACTTTTCAGCTAGTGCAGGAACCAGGCTGCTTGCCGCGGGGTCGAGGGGACTGCAGCTCAAAGTCGGCTAGTGTCTGGGACCGGCTCGCGGTTCCCCTGAGACTAATGAATGCCAAAGATGCGAGCCATCAAATAATCAACAAGCCAACAAACTCTATTGATTTGATGGCGCAACGCCATTGACACTGTGGCATACGTCAGGCTGCACTAGTGACCGTTACTTTCACCGTTCAAGGATTGAGGCATTGTTTGTGATCATCAACAAGGCCTCCGCATCTGGCCCGAAGACATTTTCAGCTCATTTATCTGCATCCGAGTTCAGCCCGAATGAACGTGGCTCATTGCGATAAGACATTAGGACTAGATACTCGATGTGGCTGGTGACTGATTCATGGCTGTCCGATAGCTGCACCACTACAACCGCTGACGGAATCGTATCTAACTGTTTGGTAAAGCCGGTGGGACCGGGCAATTCCCACGGTACCTTTGCATATTGAGTTTCCAATTCGAGGATATTGCTCGAAAGATATAAACTTCAAGGCTACCGAGTCAGAGGTCGGCCGTGCGAGAGAGGCACAAGCTAGGTCGTCCCAATATGGACCAAACACGTGATGCAAGATCGCCTTCGATCACCACTTCGAGCGTGAGAGTTCAAGAACCTTGACATCAATACAGCGGAAGATTTGATATCCACAGTGGCATTGAAATCTCTCATACGATGTCCCGCTTCTTTGTACATAACGTGCGCTTATGTCTGCATATATCAATTAACGATATCTCTTCTCTAGATTCTTCCTCTTTTTGATTCTCGTATGATTCTAGTGATGTGCCCCTCCTTGACTGATCCTACGCCATGATCGGATCCAGCAACCCCTTTCCTGTAGGTAGTAGACGATTGCTAACAGACACTATTTTTGAGCGAATTCGGAGGTCTAGGGGACCTGGTTTCATTGGGTCTTGATACGGCTGTCCAATAGTATTTGAGAACATGCCCAGAGGCCATCAAAGTGACGGGAGCAACTAGAATCGAGGGACCTCACTTTGATATAAGAATCACACCCGACTTCATAGCTCCCGAATATCAGCTTTTGACTCCTAAACAAGTCCAGTATTTGCCAGGCAAGATACAAGATAGCATACTCGAAACCACTAACACTTTAACTTCATGCAGTAAAAGCATTACCGTCAACTAGTTTGTGATCATATATCTGACTCTTGACTTCCCCAACGGCAGCTGAAGCTCCGGTCGCTCCCCCAAAAGGCTTCCAATGGTCGACGAGAGGGCTTTATCAGCATTTGCACGCTATAATTGGACCTCCAGGACCTTTGCATTTGCTGAACGTTAATATATAACATTATGTATTGAACATCGATTCTACAGAGGACCGGATAGACTTCTCGTCCCTATCGTCCATGGCAGCTTAGTAGTTACACAAGATACCCCACATTAACATATTCCAATATATGCCGGGTATGCAATAAGCATTCAAGTGACAGATCCAGAATTCACCCTTGGAAAGTTGATTGCATTTTATATATGATCTCCATGTGTAACCGCTCTTTCTGAAGCGAGCAGGGATGTATTTGAGTATACGGGCCGTGTTTTGTTTGTTTAGCCAGCTTCCCGCTCGTAGGGCCCGACAACTATATCAGAATTTGATTGGATGTTAATTGGAAGAAACAAAACTGGATACTGCCTGCAATAGGCAGTATCGGTGATTGCTTGTCGGCGGATGGCACCGGGAGGATTGAAGATCAGATGTTTCTAGTTTGGTGCTATATGTCGAGACGTTCGACCCCAGGACTTTTGATGTCGTGTTCTTAAGACTTCGCTTGAAACCTCGGAATCTCAAGTCTCCTTACATACCAAGCTTTTCAAGACTCGAAATCGTTATGCAGTTCTCTAGTCTTGTAGCTGCTTCAGTTCTTGCGTTTTTCGGCTTCGTATCTAGCGTTCGTCGTTCTAGATCACTAGGGAGTTTGTCATGGGTGCTAACATGGAGATTGCTTGTTTCAGCAAGTGGTTGTCACTGTCACCAGTAGGTACTAAGCCCCAAGCAAGGCAGCTCTTTTCTGACGAATTTCTAGATACTATCACTATCGTGACTGTGACTGGTATGTTTCCGGGATCCTACAGCCATCATTCTTGATCTTCGTCGCCGACAGTCCTTAGTGACCCCTCTGACGACCTCAACCTCAGTAGTCACCGTGACTGCGTCAGGGAAGCCTGTGAGTATCTTGCAGTCATACTATTTCTTGATCGCAGGATCGAAACTAACGTTGGTGCCCACTGTAATGGGCACGTGGCAATAGTCGGTAATATAAGGACGAGTTAGGCATATTCAGCTAACGCTGAATATTGTGATCTTTTGGTTCAGTTAACGTAGTTGGTGTGAGCCTAACCTCAGCTCTGTTACACCCACTCTCAGCCCACAACTTCCAAGAGCACAAGCACGAGCACACGGACCGTTACCGTAACAGCAACACCATCTGCCACCACGGCGGCAGCATCCTGCCCACTTGGCGAAGGTGGCTCTTGCGGTCTCTGGAACCCTGCTCCAAATGGCTGTAGAAGCTGTGCCGCAGGACTAACCTGTCGTTCCATCCAATGTAAGTTGTTTACGGCGGCTCGTTGTCTGTGAACCGGACTGACTTTATACAGGGTCTTCCTCTCAATGCGAGGTCATACCGCTGAGAGTTGCTATATTCACGTCCACGTTCTGGGAGGGGGCTTGATTTGGGCATGAAATGACATGTGGACGATGGTTTCTTATCCTGGCAAGGTGCTGGGAGGGAGCAAGACACAATTCGGGATTCTCCTTTCTTGTGGGCAAGCATTACGGTCTTGTGGTAATCACTGACTGCAGCAGTCTCTACAGGACTTGGTACTTATGTAAATGAAATAATCTCGATCTAAATTGCAATACATGTGTGTCGTTGCATCCATGGACTACCACATTCGCCAGCACGGTACGCATTTATCTCTTAAGGTCACTCCTCATCGTATGTCTGTCCTACGAGCGCCTTTCGGCTTCACAGAAGCCGCAGTGAGGTTCGTACCCCTTGTAAACCGAGAAAACAGCAGGCGCTCCTCTCGACTGTTGAATGGGACCAGAGAGTCCTTCATCGAATCATTGATAGAGAAGGAATATACTCATCTTCTCTCGTTTACACTAGGTTGCCTCAGGGCCCCCGTGTGGGTGGATAATGAAATAGAAGGGGACCGTAGCTTCGCGAAAGAGGGCTGTCTTGGAAAGATAATAAAATCTTCCACAGAATAAGCCAGGCGAACTATTTCTTTCAGGCAATCGATGCCTTTTGCCACTCTGCAGGCTGTCTGCGTCAGCAGTACATAACAATGAGTTTTTTGTCGATTACATCGATGTAGTGGCCACTGGTCTTCGTAAATCTATGTATTTACCCACGTAGCCCTTGACGCTCGAAACCTCCATTTTAAAACTCACTCACGACCGTTCTGTCTTCCAAGCCGACGAAGATGCCTCCGAAACGTCCCCTGTCCCCGCCAACGCGACCGAACCGAACACCATCTCCGGTCACCATGAGCCCCATCAGTGAAAGTTTTGACGCCCTTCCGTTCCCAATGCTCACAGCTAGGTCAGATGAGCTTGAGTCGCATATGTCGGACCTAGAAGCTGAAGTTGACGATGAGCCCTTGGCCATCCCTAAGAGCTGACCATACAATCTCTCTATCAGTCGTCTGTTAAAGCCACGTCTCAGAGTCATGATGGCTGGGCTGCTCGGAGCAGATGCCACAACACCTCTCTTTTGGGTGTACGAGACATGGGAGGACATGTATAATGGGAGCAAAATCCGTAATGGCGCTGATTGGATATTCTTGTTCAATGTAAGTTATCACCAAGGATCAATGTTTGATATTGATAGTTCTTTGATCGCCAGCTGAATTTCATCGGCTCACACTTAATGCCACAGGTCGAATGTTCCAAGTGCCTGACTGATCACCGCGGCCCTGGCCCCCATATCAAATCTCGTCGTGTCCATCACGCCCTTAACACTCTCTACTAACATATGGAGGCTTATGATCCCATGACTCTCACCCAAGCCGACCTATCGAAATATCGCCGTCTCTGGTGGCAGATTGAAGACAGATATGACCTCGAGCAACAAACCAACAGTATCTGGGATGGACTCGGTGTAACTCGAAATCACGAGGACACTAGGTCTGACTATGCGGGAGACTCTGATGATGGTCATGATGAATACGAGAAACGGTTGTCCAAGCTCACAGATTGGGATGCTGTTAAGCGCAGAATAGAGGAGAATCCCTCTCCACCTAGAGTGCCAGGAGGAGACTTTCAAGGTCCAGTATATGACACTGCGGATATTGTGCTGGAGAATGGTGAATGGAAATTGTCTGAAGAAGACTTTCCAGGGTATGTGGCAACGGAGGATGAAGGATCAAGTGCGGCGGAAGGATGAGAAGTGAGTCAGTTCGGGACCGAGTCTTGACTTTTCAGTACCCGATACTAATCAGCAGTATTCATGATCGCTTTGGAGAGATGTGGTACTGCTACTCCAGTTCAAAGGTCTATCAAGGCTAGTAGGGTGGATATCTTTGGGAATAGGTGCTGAGAATGTCACGTGGTGTCGCTTAGATAGGAAGTTCTAGGTCAACGAACGCATCACGACCTAGAAAAGAGCCGGGCCCGTCATCGATACCAGGTTAGAAATTCCGGGAAGTCATATCATTAAATGGTCATTGTTTCGGATTTTTGCGGTGTTACAGACCTCAGACATCTGTCCACACGCAATTGTACACAACTTGCCACCTTCAAGTACCAGTACAACATATCTGACCCTCATTCTTTGATTCAGGAGAGGAACCATCCATCTAACCCAGCCCTACCTCCCCTTTCAAACGTTGGTTGCTTCTTGCAATAGTTTGGTCATTGGCAAGCTGGGAATGATACCGCACGCCGTTCCCCGCCGGCTCGTCAGAGGAAGATCCCAGGTAGAGCGACCTCGAGTGCAGATCTTGGTGGTAGTAGCAAATACTCAAATGAGAACTTTGAGGACTGAAACAGGGAAAGGTTCCAGGTGAGTAGGAGTACATAGGGAGAGTATAGAGGCTCTAGCTCTGCCACCAGGACTGCCAAAAGCCATTTCGAGAATAGCTCGTAATAGAAGCAACGTAGCGCGGAACTCGTATTGGATCTCAGGATCTCATGCTTTAGCACTGTGTTTCTGGAGTAGGATCAGCACAAGAGGAAGAACAGGGAGGGACGATTTAATACTTACCAGTCGCTCTTCTGTGGTGCTTCGTTGAAATCGTTCTCGACAGGTATTCCATATTCGATCACCACTCCTCTCGAGCTTGAGCATTTCCTCGTGAGGTACCACGTTTCGTTCTAGCCCGTCAACAAGTCCTATGAGATATCAGTATACTGTTGCTTCCGAGCGAAGATGCTCCTTACCTGTGTTCGTATCACCCGATGGCTGCCAAGAGATGTCCCCGTTCAAAGCCCTCGTCGGAATGTGCAGAGCTTTCACCAGCCCCTGCTGCATCAACAAACAATACACCACAAGAGACTCGGTGGGGCGACTCGATTAAGGCAAAAAGCTGAGCCTGGCAGCGGGCTGACTGATTCAGGACTGGCAGATCAACTCCAACCACTCATCGAGTCCCGAGCGACACAGATCTCCTGGAGGAAGATGGGAACGGCCAGCAGCGCCAGCCTTAGGAAGTGTGCCACTGATGGACACCTTCCTTCAGGCAGTCACTTTCGAGTTTTGACGATTGAGGATTTTGATCTTCTGTATCAAGATTGTCAAATTTTGAATGCTGCCGCGGCGTGTCGATTGGAGTCGACCTGAATGAATGTGCAATCAACACATGTATTTCTCCGGTATTGCCGTCCTCCTCATCTTTCGTGTAGGTATCCGCAGAAGTATAAAGATTGCATGGGCTAGGCGTGGATACTGGAGATATTTGAGGAGTGGCTAAGAAGAAAAGGCTACTAGCTAACGAGTAGAGGACTTAGCAAGGGAAGAAACTTCGGGTGAATTGAAACAAACGAGACAAGCACTTACCTCCTCTAAGCATAAGCTTCACCACTTGTTGGCCCATTCCGCAAGAGCAGACCCAGCACAGCAATGAATCTTCAAGCCAGGCGCAAGGCGACCGTCAAGGATCAAACAGATCCTTCATCTCCAATCTTCGCTTTCGCTCGAAAGCGGTAATAGAGACAGCCATCTCGAAAATGCAAAGGCTTTATATGACGGCTCAAACAGCATCTTGTCCATTCGCGAGCTACAAGACTTGGATATGCTGCAGGCTGTAGAGGTGAGTCCTCAGCGACTGGTTGAGATAATCAACGTGCGAGCTCCAGACGAATCAAACTTTGCTGATCTGGAGCTCAGCTTGTTGATTGTATCATGGAAGGTTCCTGCATTCCGAACATGCTCACAACTCAAGGTCGCTGAGTGGGTTAAAATATAGGCAGCGTCCGCTGCAGACACCCTGCATCTCCCTCAAGGCACGTTTTTGATCCTGCTCATCTGCGAAAGTTCGGCCGTCTCGGATACTATTTCCATCTCCAAGCAATTTGTCGAAGAACTCATTGTTTTATCGACGGTGTCCAGCCTTGTCGCGAAACTCTAGGTTTCTGAGGACAGGCATTTGACTGAAGGCAGGGGCCATCGTGGAGCGTGTAAAGTTTCTGGCTCTGAGGGTATCGGTCTGCAGGTTCATCAGCCCTGCAATTAAATAGTCGAGAACTGATATACTTACCTCATGCTTTTTGAGGGAGGCGCAGTCCTGGGGGCCTGGGAGTAGCAGATCGACCTGGCGATTGGGCTTGAGATTTCCGTTGCCGGCAGGATGGAGGAGTCCAGCCCCCCCTTTATCTGGCACAAGGAATCTTGCATCATCAAGGTGGCTAGGACTCTCCACCCTCTCGATAACGGAAATGTCAACCTCATCAGCCAGGTCGATCTGTTGTTCCAAGTGTGGTGGTGGTCGGTGTACAGCTTTGGAGGTGCGCTGAAACGAATCAAAGCTGCAAATATGAAGAATGGCCATGTTTTTCCTTCTGGGGAGCCACATGTCCTTCACTGGGTGTGTGTGGGAGCCAGGACTTTCATCGGTTATTGCTGGTATTATTCAAAGATGTGGCGCGATGTATCGGAAGCCTGCAATGTTCAAGTCAGTTGCTGAAGTGGTAGTGGTGGTGGTGGTAGTGAGGACGCCGTTCTGGCTTACTTGGTCCGTAGCAAAATCCACGAGCTTCAACAGCGAGGTGAAGTCGCGAGATGCTTGATTGGCTTGATGCGGATAGCACCCTTCTGAGAAACCTTGAACTAGGTGGCAAGACGAGACCCATATTACCAAATCGACCAGGGTGACTGGAGCGACCTGTTACTGGTGTAAGCCTATTGTTCAAAGTAATTTTGCAGATCTGATTGTGGGAATCTACCGAAAGATCAAGTGGATGAAGTCCGGATCAAAGCCAGGAGCGCAATCGTGAGCTCGATGAACTCAAGTAGCCAATCCGATTGTCAAATTTCTGGTAATGGTTTAGCAGATGAAGAACAGAGGAAGTGTTGGACTTACGGCCAGAAGCCATGTTGCTGTTGTTGAAAGATAATCATAGGGAGATCATGGTATTGAATGATGGCGTTGTTGATGATCAAGTTGGTTCACTTCGCCCGCCTTCTGCTCTTTGCATCTTAACTGTCTGAGAGTATGCTTCGGGGCCGTATGCTGAGTGAGTGCCATTTTCGTGATTGATACCCTGCGAGATTGCGAGCGTATATTGCAAAGAAGGATTCGGGGATGCATTGCTGCGGAAAAGTCTGCGGCAACGATTAGCAGTCTTTCCAATGTGTATGAGTTACAAATAAGCAGATCATCTAGGCCAGTTTGCCTTGAGAAGGCGGCAGTTACTTGAGAGAGCTGCCTATAGGGAGGCGGGGAAGACGATTGCAGAAGAGACATCGCGACTTACAACGTGATCCCAAGATAGGTAGTTGGTTCTCTTAGTGAGTGCAGCTATGGTGCTTGTACATGACCCCGGAGCTCGAGAGCTTGTCTTCAGGCAAATAGCTTGGAGTAGAACTGCTCCTCAGATTCTGTGGTAGAATGATAGCTCATGCTGGACTATGATGTTGAGCGCAGGGCAGTCGTTGACGAAAAGTGGAAGGAGGATGTAGACTCAAATTCTGCATTCAATTGGATCAGCCAGTGCTCAAAGGTAGCAGATTGGAGATACTTACCAGAGATCTCAATTGCTAGCATGAGGGAACAACTGAAGCAGAGTTCTCACCTCGAAGCTGTTTCTTGTGTCGCGGATCGGCCGTGAAATTTCGAGTTGTTCAGCTTCGAGCTGCATTTACTGGCGAAGCGAAAGTAGCAATTCAAGGTGAGCGCGTCAAATCAACGACTTCACACCCGGAGAACAATTGAGACTGTAGCTGCGCCGATGTTCTTTTGTCTTGTGCGATTGAGGAGAAGCTTGATCAAGCGGCCTTTCAAGGACAGTGGAAGATGCTTAGGGCTGAACGAGCTTGAATGTTTGATCCGTTCAAGCGTCGGCGAAGGTATCAGAGTGGGATTTGGTGTGAAGAAGTGCTGAGAGCAGTAGGGGAAGCAAGTTGGAAGCTTAAAGAAGAATACTGTCCTTGGGAATACTGAAGCAGTGCAAACTGATTTGCAGATTGAACGCTGCAAGACAGAAAATGGGTCCGTCTGTGGGGTCTATCTGTGCAGGTCCAGTAGAAAGACATGATGGTGAAGAATGTGCAAGGAGGAAGGCAAGCACAGCCGCGAGGATGGGAAGGAAATTGTAGAAGATTGAGTTGAAGTGGATGGTGGAGGGACAGAATCAAATTATAATCTTATTGTGAAATGCAGAAGACCCACTCGAAGATGAACAGCTAAAAACAGATTCATCTTCGAGAATCAGGCAGAAAGACGCGACCAGTCAGCTGACCCTACAACTGCTTCTCCTCGCCTCGGTAATGACCCGCAATCAAGAATGCTAGCTCCAGAGCTTGCTTCTCATTGAGTCTGGGATCGCAGAAGCTGGTGTAATTGAGAGAGAGATCATCTTCGTTGAGGCCTTCGCTGCCACCAGTGCATTCAGTGACTGCTTCTCCAGTAAGTTCAAGATGGACCCCGCCGAGATAGCTTCCTTCCTCCTTGTGAATGGCAAGAGTCTCCTGTAACTCGGAGAGAATATCTGTAAATTGCCGGGTCTTGATGCCGGTAGAAGTAGATCTTGTGTTGCCGTGCATGGGATCGCATTGCCAGACGACGCTGCGTGCGTACTCGCTGCCTTCGACTGTCTTGATGTGCGTTGGGAGGAGGGATCTGACCTTCGATGCGCCGTATCTGGTGATGAGTGTGATCTTGCCGACTTCAACAGAAGGATTGAGCGTGCGGAGGAGAGCGAGCAGGTCAGACGGGGAGGTTGTTGGACCGATTTTGACTCCTATTGGGTTGGCGATGCCACGGAAGTATTCGATATGAGCGCCATCAATTTGTCTTGTACGATCTCCAACCCAGAGGAAGTGAGCTGAGGTGTTGTAGTAAGACTTGGTATCATCTGCTGTTGTACCAGAAGCACGTGAATCGAGAGACTTGGTGGGATTTCTGAGCAGTCGAGTAAGACGCTGTTCATACTCAAGGAGAAGACCTTCATGACTTGTAAAGAGATCTACTGTCTGAAGCTGGCCGGCGGTATCTGCACCGACTGTCTGCATGAAGCGAAGGGAGTCGGTGATAGAGGAGACGATGTTGGAGTACTTGGTTTGCAGCTCCGGATCTCTTACGTGACCAAGACCCCAATCGAGGGGACGATGTAGATCAGCAATTCCGGACGCGATAGAACCTCGAATGAAATTCAGAGTGCTCGCTGAATGGAAGTAGGCACTATCAAAGTCAGTTGAGGAGATCCTGCTGAACAAGTGGCAATTGGCACGGAAAGGATGACTGAGATATTGCTGGGGAAGGAAACTTACCTGACAAGACGCGCAGGATCAAGAGCCCTCTCACCAACTTCAAAGCCATTCAGAATATCTCCTCTGAAGGACGGAGTTTCAACACCGTCAACAAGCTCAGTAGGACTTGATCTCGGCTTAGCATACTGGCCAGCCATTCTCGCGATTCTGACCACGGGCTTGTTAGAACCCCAAATGAGCACCAAACTCATCTGTAGAAGCAGCTTGATCTTGGACTCAATGGCATTCTCCTCGCAGTAGTCGAAGAGTTCTGCACAGTCGCCGCCCTGGAGAAGGAATGCCTTGCCAAGGGCCACATCTCGCAAACTGGCTTTGAGTTTTTCTATTTCAGTTGGAGTGACGATCGGTGGAAGGCGTTCTAGCTTGGAGAGGGACTTCTCTACGCTCTTGCGGTCCTCGTAGATGGCGTCTTGCTTGATGGGTTTGCTGGTCCAAGAGCTGGGAGTCCATGGAGGGGTCGTGGTTGAGTCAGTGGACTTGGTGGGGCCGTTGAGCTGTGCCATTGTGGATTTTGAAGGGATGTACAAGAAGTTTGAGAGGCAATTGAAAGGGCAAAAGATGCTGGGAGAAGAGATTGATACTAGATCAAATATGGGTGCTATGTATCCAAGATATCAAGTCCAGAATAGTTGAAGGAAGAGCTGGTCGAGAGAGAGAAAGTCAACTTCAGAATGGAGTCATTTGTGGGCAACCGAGTCTGCAGGGATAAATGCACGCCGCCTTCTGGACGCTGCTTTAATCTATCTTGTTAGTGGACACCGGTGTTGCTGCCGAGTGGGTTAGGACCCAAACTTCAATCGGATCCAGTCCCCCACCAAAAGTTGCTAATTCTGACGTCCTCCCTCGACATCTTTTGTCTTTCTACGCTCTCTCTATCCACAAAGTCCTCGGAATCTAATCAAACAATCCAAATACTCCCGTCTTTCACGATGGCAGAAGCACAACCCCCTACAATTGTCGAAGGCGCGACAACAGGCGATGTCGACGACGAGATCCCCGCGGTTGCGAAGTCCGCAGAAGACAGAAAAGCTGCTGCAGCTCTCTCCTCCCTCGATACTCCCAGAGACGACGAGTCTGCAGGCAAAGATGTCGACCAGGAAGCTGTTAGGAAGGCAATGGAGAGGTTAGGGGGTGCGGGGGCTACAAATGGTGCTGTTGCGAAGAAGGATGAGCAGAAGGTGGTGAAGAAGACGGTCAAGGTTGATCCTGCGGATGTTACTTTATTGGTAAGTCAACTGAAGACCTCTTGGCAACTCAATACTTGGTATATGATGCTTGATACAAAGAGAAGTTTGCGCTTTTGTCAATTGGCGAGGTGTTATTCCTATATCCAAAATTACCCCTCTATTCTACTCAACCAAGCTCCCACTATTCAATTATTATTCTATTGGATACCAGTAACTAATGTTTCTCTCTGCAGATTGATGAGCTGGAATTGACGAAACCAAAAGCAACGGATCTGCTGAAAGCCCATGACGGGAATGCTGAGGCAGCATTGCGAGCATATATCACTCCAGCTTAGAGGATGGAATTCTGCGGTCACAGTCAGCAGATTGCTTGCTCAAAGCGACTGAAAAGATACAATGAATTAAAATGGATGCATGGAATGGGCATAGCAATGGAGTTCTGGGGTTGTATTGACACAACATGGCCTGACGAAGAAGTAAAGGCGAAATGCTTGCAGAACGTGGGGATAGCCTATGGGGGAAGAAAATGCACAGCTGCTATTACTTGCCGCTGGCTTTGGCACCAGGGAAGGCATACGCTGGTATAATTAGATGAAGTTTGGACGGCGAGATTCTAAGTCTGTCAATGGCAATGGAAGTCAAATCTCCAGCGCTTCATGAGAGGCAGAGTTAAGATAAGATTTATCGGTCTCTCCAAGTTCTCTCGATAACTGCCACCAAATCTCACCCTCTCCTCTCTCTCACAGGACCAAAGGACTATTGCAAGTTCTTTATTCTATCAAGCTTTCGTTGCATCCATTTGATCGCCTTGTCAGGATAGCTTGCGTGTATGCTTACGACTGTCTGGTGTCCGTATTTTGCTTGCTCTTGGCTTGCTTGCTTTGCCTCCTGTTACTTGCCACCACATCACGCCTACGGTACACCAAGACAACCATCGGCAGCCATGTCCAGGGCTCCCACGCTTGGAAATTTTTCAACAGTTAAAGGTACTCAATCAAAACCTACCAAATCCAAATCTCTACCCATCTATCGTGCCAGGCCTGGAAAGTGCTGCCAAGGTCTCGCTAATCTCTTATGAGAGCACAGGATCTAACGTGTATAGATTCAGCCAGAAATACCAAAGACCCTCTCTGGAAGCATGCCAAACTCCCCAGCCTACCCCACAATCAAAACCTCTCCTTGCCGTCTTTATCTCCTCCCCTCGTCCTACAGCCCTGCACCCTCCCAACACCACACAGACGGCCAGACAAAAGACAAAGCCGCATGAACACCTCATTCCTCTCTCCTGTTAGTTATCCCACCCTCTCAAGCGTCCCTCTCACTCTTTGGCATATCCACTCGCTACCAGAGCCCAAGAAAGGATATAATGCGGCGGTACCGTACATCTGTCCTTGCACAGGGACAGACAATGCAAATGTTCGTAGCTTGCGTGCTTGCTTGCTTGGCTTTAAGATGTACTCCGTCGCTTGAGTGGTAGCGTGGCATGGTGTGAAATGGTCTGCTGGTTCTAATGTGTTGATCTTCGTCGTTGGGGAGCTTCGACATGGGGAGCTTCGACATAGGGACCTTGGAATTGGGGACTTGAGTACGGAGCACGTCTGTTTACCGACGAATTTATGAGTCGTTTATGCTTGTGCGAGGTTGAGGTTGGCATGGTTCAGGCAGGTAGCCATTATTGGGTTTACTGAGTCCAAGGCATGTTGCTGAGGAAGGATGCTAGGACTAGGGAAAGTATACTTTCTAGGCTGCTTGGGATATGTCAGATTAATCTCGGGTACAGAGTGCGGCGTTTGTAGAAGAAATGGGATATCTTGTACTCAATTGAGGCTATACTTACTGATTTGGATTTTATGTTCAACTGTCACGCTGCATGAACAAGAGCTCATGTCCAGTCGTCTGGTATATCGACAGAAAATGGCATGACATGGCCAAGCTGTGTGAGATGGTGGCACAAGATCAGATGACGGCGTGCCAATTGCACAATAGCTATTTCCTGTCCTGTTCCTGCTTGTTTCGGATTTTCCTTTCCAAGGGAAACTTCCTCGAGTCAAGAGTCTGTGAGCTCCGCTCTGCGCTGCCCACTTTTGGCCCCTCCAAGGAGTCAAATAACAAGAATGGTGAATATAAATCTCATCATGCCATCATAACATTGATAAGAAGCTCTCTCGAAAGGTGAGCCGCAACCCGGCCAATTTCCGCCCGTCACCTACCAAATCACACGTTCGAGTTCCAAATAGCCTCGCCAGCAGCGACAACAACAAAACGGCACTAGTCTAGACCACCGCACTATCTTGCCCTCCCATCTCTTCTCCCTCAATCTCAACTCTACAAAATAATACACCTCCACCTCAATGGTTCTTCCTTCCATCATCACGCTTCTTCAAGTCTGAGATTCGATCTCAGCACATCTCGCTTTGCTCTTTCGAGAGCAGAGCTTCTCCTCACAATTCTCGACCCATTGTTTACATTCACACCATTACACAATAGCCGACTTTTCCTCCTTCAAATAACGCTCCCACGCGCCCCTGCCTTCAACATGGCTCCCTCCCTCAGCAGACTCAAGGAGAAATTCATCACCGAGCCTCTCCGTCTCGCTCGAGAAACAACGCAAGACTTCCGCGCCACCGTCGTCGAGGTGATGACCCAGCCGCGCCGGGGAACAGAGTACAACGTCGCGTGTCGCCAGCGTCTCAACATGTTCGCGTACGTCGCGATCTCAGTCTTGGGTATTGCGATTATGATTGTTGGTATTGGTTTCGCTTTTTGTGTTCCGAAGACTAACAGTGAGGAGGCTGCGGCTGCTGCTGCGGATGCGGCTGCTTCTGCAGGTGGAGTTGTGAAGCGTGGTATTGAGTCGGCTTCTAATGCTGAGATGATGTGGAATACGGTTTCGTTTGGTATTCTGGCTTATGCTCCATTCGTTGCTCGCATGTAAGTTTCGCCTTGAGATCCCCCCCTTGAGATCAATTGCTGGTGTAAAGCTCGAGATCGAGAACTGACATTTGCTAGAATCAACCGTGCCTGGGTCTTGAAGAAATTCCATTTTGAGGATTATCTCATGTGCTTTGCCATGGTAAGCTAGCCTCTCTATGAAAATTCGTCTCAACTCCAGCTAATATCATGAACAGGTCTGCTACACTGCTCTCTTGGTTTTGGTCAATGTCTCTGCTCACTTTAAGACCAATCTGTACCCCAAGGAGATGGAAGCTGAGATACTCGCCAACCCTGTTGATGTCGCCGATCGCGTTTTCGGCTCGAAGATCGTTGTTGCGCTTGAACAATGTATGCTGATCGTCACCTGGACTGTCAAGATCTGTATTTGGTTCTTTCTGCTTCGCCTCCAGTAAGTTCTTTAATTCCGCTCCCTAAAGATTACCCTTCTCCCTTTTCTTTCTCTGCTTCAATCTCAAGCGTCTTGTTCTTCTCAAGTCTGACTCTTCACAGTCGCAGTCTCCCTCGCTACGAAATCATCCTCTGGTTCCAATTCGGCTATCTCTGGGTCGGACTCTTCATCATCGAGATGATCTACTTCTTCGGTTTCTGCATGCCATTCTCGCAATACTGGGCCTTGCCAGTCACAAACCCCGAATGTGCTACCTACCACAACTACTCGATCGTCCAGATGGTGTTCAATATCTCTTCTAATGTCGTCTTAATTCTGACTCCGATTCCAATGGTCTCGGAAGCGCAGCTACCTATGAAGAGGAAGTTGATCTTGAGTTTCATCTTTGGTCTGGTTCTATTCACGATCATGGCTGCTGTATTGGACAAGTGAGTCCACTCCCCTCCTAATCCTCTTCCGCCACGCTGTCACCCAGACTCCCTTTCTCCCTCCTCTCCGTGCCCAGAGTCTCTCAAGCACACAAGCTGACCTTTTCCTCCTACTACACACAGGTATCTCAACTTCACCTCCCCCTTCACAACCACCTACCAACTCTGGTACATCCGCGAAGCTTCAATATCCATCCTCATCGCTAACATAGTCTGCTGCTGGCAACTCCTGCAGAAACTCTTCCACCTCCGCTCTTTCTCCAACACACGCTTGGAAATCACCGACGACGGCGTCTTCAACCACAACCACGGCCTGCGCCACCGCCTGATCCGCCTCGCTCATCGCGCTCGTGACTCCGTCAGCGGTATCCCCGGCTTTGGAAACGGAAATGGAAATGGTAACAGTGGTGGTGCGTTTGGTGGAGATGATACCACGATGGGAACGGATAGTACGGAGTTTGAGGATCGGAAGAGTAGATGGGATGATCGGAGACGTGATACGCACTTTAGTGTTGAGAGGGATGGTGATGATGCGAGACCAGCGATCTTGTATCGGTCTATGCATAACATTGCTTGAGAGAGGGAGGTTCGACGTTCATGAGGGCTCTTTCTGCTTTGGGGAGATAGATAGGGAATGGTTATACGCGCGTAACGAGACGGAGGACATGATCCTTTCCTGTCGATCAATACAATTGTGATTTAAATTCCCAATGACTTTTGATTGTGACTTTATCGGATCTTAGGACCGATATCCAGATCCTCAAAAAGCCCGGTTTTCTATTTCCTGAAATAAGTTGAGTACATTGAGTGAGAAAAACGGCTGCAAAAGAGGCGCTCGTTCATTAAGAGTTGCAATCTTGGATCAGCGTGAAATGTATCATCTGCAGATATATTGATACTCATACTTGCAAGTCCCGAGTTCTTGTTGTTACTTACAGGAAAGTAAATTTCAACGCAAAATCCGCCTCCGCAAAGAGTCTCTGTATGGTGGGGGCATTCATCTATAGCAAAGCCCTGAAACCAAGTGGGTCTGCATTCACAGATTCGAGGGCTACAAATAACGAATTAAGCATTTACTTATCGTGTACTCATAGTTCCACATCTAAGTTCGTACCATCGGTATGATCCTTGCGCTGGTTCTGCTTACTCCAAGCCAACGAAAGGATCGTATTGATGGTGGGAAAGAAGATGTTGAAGTAATAAGTACATCCTTTTGCTTTTCTCATTTACTGTCTTCTTTTCTTTTAGGGATGTTGTTAAGGCAACACAGGAGTAGGTGGAATACTCAACAGGAAAATTGCGTCTCTTTTTGCTGCTTTCCTCGGCAGATCTTTGAGGCGACACTCCACCCTTTCCCCGACACAGTAAATCACATCAACGCATGCCCACACACAGAAGCTGTCTATGCAAGTATTTAAGTACGAGAAACTAGACCGTGTACCCGCTGATTGGGTCCCGCTATCTTTCTCCACTCCTTGATGACTATCTCAGGAAACAAGGAGTCTGGAAGAATAGCGGTACATAATCATCCTGGTGAATCCTTTTATTTCATTCCTCTGATCTGCTCTTGCACTCTCATTAAAGAATGTTCTGAATGCTCCCCCAAACATAAAAGTGTCAGCATGGATTATTCTGAGTGGCTGACGTGTCGCAGGAGCACAATGGTCAATGGAAGGCCTTGGATTGTTTTTGTTGACTTTTTCATCTGGATCCGGCTAAACCTCGAGCCGAGATGTCGGAAGTTCTAGACAGCAGCGCACAGCATCACCCATAAAGTTCTTGAGACAACATCTATTGAATTAATCGTTTGTTCAATGCATGATTGAATTCTTGTTCCTTGCCTGCGCTGCTCCCAGCATCTGCTTGTTGGGCTGTTGTTCGTGCTTGGCTAGGCCAAGGAAGAAGGCGACCATCCAGTCTGTCTTCTTACCTAAATCATATGCTGCTCTGCCTTTGTTTTCGGATGTTTTTCCCTTGATTAGAAACAACAATCTGATCTAAATTTTCGTCCAATTCTCCAGGGGCTCCACCTAGTTACAGGCCACACACTTGTCATTCGCCGGTATTTGAGCGACCTTGTAACAAAATAGTGGGTTTCCCGTCGTGCAGGAGCTTTCCTTCTCTTGTTGATCAACTTTTCCTTCCAATATTGCCTTTATATGGGAAGCACTGAGAGGAATTGTAGATCAGCGAGGGGTGGAAGATGCCTGCATTCTTTTGACTTTTGTCTCCCACGTCAGTTGCTTATATGTATATGCCCTACAAGAAGGAGGGGCTATCATACCTTGCAACGTGTTCACATGTAGTGAGAATTCCTTTCCCATGGTAGTTGTTTTGGCCTCGTTAACAGTCTCGGTCCATTCTTCGCAGAAACGAGTAGGACGATTTTTATGTAGAAGTCTGTCTATGGCAAGAGTCGGGGTAAGGCTGGGCTCTACCAGACCTTGTACGATGCAGCTTCTCTACTGTAGCATCCTGCATTCAAAGATGAATGCAATCTTCCATCCATTCATTATGAGCTTGGACTTCGTAGCAATCAATCAAATCTCTCATCAAGGGAACCTATTCTCAGACGAAGCCATGATGCATTCCACGTTCTGGGCCATCGGAGGTGCAAAGTACTTGCAACTTCCCGGAGTTCGAGTTTGATTCTGACCATATTTAAATAGATAATGTCGTCTGTACGAAAGACTAGGCAAATTTCATGTAGGTTAATAGTTGGTAACGTCAAGGTTCTTGGCTGGGGCATCTGAACAAGATACGGAATTGGGCAGCGGGACAATAACGGCGAGGTAAACCAAGGCTTGCAACAATTCCCAGCAGGAAATGCCGGTAGATGTATATCAGTGTCCATCGGTCAACCTGAATAGTTGAACGGTCGAGGAAGACAGCGTTGAGCCAGTCCAAGCTCGGCTTTAGTACAGAGTCATGCGACCGATGACAGCTAGGCCACGATAATGCTTCTTGACGAGACGTCCTAATTACACCCCTCTCAAGGAACCTAAACCGACGCACAGTGTTTCGTAGCTCATTTTACTTGCAGCGACGTCCAGATTGGTAAATCTTCCCAAAAGGCTCGTATCATTACCGAAAGCGGCATAAATTGGATGGAATGGGCCCTCCCACGACTTACAGGTATGTCCTTTTGGATCAGTTGAGTTCGAGTGGTAAATTGACGTGAATAGATGAATGAAGGGTTGTTTGGGCCTGATACTCCACGTTCTTTACCTTTCGATTCCAATTATCGAGCGTCTGAAATTTGTATATGGTTCTATTTTGCATGAGCGGATGAGCTTCAAGCTCCAAGGCTTCCGAACGTCGTCGCCGGGAAGAGACCCCTTTTTGGTAGTCAGAACCATCACCTCACGGGAGACGAATTTCCCTGCCTCGCTCTCTAGTCCTGAACCTTTGGAATGGAGTACGAGCATGGATCAAGCTCGATCACGGGATAGCACAGAATTCTTTCAGAGTAATTGATCTTGACCAAAGCCATTGACGGGCCTTTCGGACGCAGATGCAGAGAAGGTGTAAGGCGTCACAACTCAGAGAGCTTGCAAATGTCCAGCAGCACGGATAGACCTCTAGGTCGACCTGAATTTTTCATGATCCCACCTGTACCATGTCAGCTATAGTTCTTTGTGAGATAACGATGAATGAAAGATAACAGCCTGGGCTTTTGTGACTGCAATCAACTCCACGTATGACAAGACAAGACAAGGGAAGATAAGGCTCGGGCCGTCGTTCATCCCGTGGGGGACGATCTCTGCCATGGCCACTTTTCAGCTCAGGGCTCAGAGCTCGGTCTTACATGCAAGATTCATGTGTCTTTCCTTCCCGATATGATTAGACAAGCCTTTTCCAGAGTGGCAACACCTTGAGTCCTCTAGGCTCAATCGTCGGGCATAATGGCGTTACGAAGCAGACGGGAAGATCAAATGAAGGAACAAGGCATAAGCGGTGACCAGATCGTAAGTTTAGCCCAGAGGAGAGACGACTGCATCGTGGCATCCAAAGTGCACGCACGCCTCGGTCTGCGTCATCGTCATCTCATGTTTTCCTCCCGTGCCGTCTGTACAATAGCAAGACGAAATACGAGGTTGATCCTCTCAGTACCGCACTTGAAATACTAAGGCGGGAAACAACGTTCGAACGGCACGGTTCCACAAAGACCCGTTCGAATGTGGCGAACGGCTGTATATGAGTAAAATAAGAAGGTCATAGACAAGTAATTCGACCACTGTCAGTGCACCTAACTAAAACATAAATGGCAAAGATAACGAACGAGAGACAGAGAAACGCCACAAACGACCACCGAACCAGTAATTTTCCAGATCAGTACCTCGCATGATCGTCCTTTTACTGGCATGGGCTATACTCCTTGACGGGCGAGGATGGCACACCCTCCAATTACTCGAAGCAGCCAACCAGATCTCGCGTCGCAAGCGACGATCAGGGGAGGCGAGACAGGGGCAGAACAAATAAACAAGCACGTGCCATCGATTCGCCTGAATCGCCTTGCGCCTCGTCCCATGTCCTTAGCCCCTCCCTCCACATAAACAAGCGTGATTGATTCTCACACTTTCAGATGAGATGTCGAGCTGATGATTCGATATGTGTCTTGCATGCCAAGTCTGCTTCTCTTATCTGTCTCTCGCTTCGGGAAGGTGTGACGATCCATCCACCTTGGCATTGCTTGGTACACAGGGGTAGAGTTCAGGAGCCGAAGCCTTGTGGCAGTGGGATGAGGTGAGGTGTAATGGCGGGAGAAGAGAAGATGGGTGGGAGCGTCTGATGTTTGAACGCATGGGATGGTTCACCTGATGGTCTTATGAGATGCTTGGCTATCAGTAAGAATATCAGTCAGCCTACTAAAAGATAGGACGGTGTATGTGTCAGAATCAGAAGAGGCATGGAATGAACATCAACGTTTGTTGATCGTGGGGTCCACGGTTACGATCAAGCGCCAAGCGCCGCAAGCTTCCACATTCCTTATTTTGTAGATCTCCTTAATTCGAGAGCCTAGAAGGAATTAACGAGAAAAAGGAAGGTCAATCCTGTCAAAGATGTCACCTTGGTTACTGGCTAACTAGTACCTTGGTTATCAACGACTCCAGTCCTTGATCTCGGAGGTAGATTTGCCCTTCCTGCACCACACCGGTATTGCAGCGGCACTCGCTCTTTTAGGGGCACGGTCCCGACCACCTGCCGATGAGGGGAAATACCAGATTTCTTGTTTACCTTCTCCTGAGCATTGCTTCGGCGATGGAGCATCTGATGAGGAAGGCGACTTAGCATAAACCGAGTTCCCAAAAGTATCTACCTCGAAGTAGCAACCGGTGTCCATTTGTAGTGGCAAAGAGCGGAGTCGTGTCTGTCGATAAGGAATGCCGAGATTTACTCTCCCCTCGGTAGATATAACCAACACGGCTGCAAGCCATCTCCCCTCCTATCCACACTCACGCTACGCCTCACACCTACCTCTTCCCGCCCCCACCTCCGAAGAGCCAAGCCGCAGTCTCAGCCCAGTAACTTCCTGCAATCTGCACGCGCCGATATAGAATCGAATCTCAAAGCTTAGATACGGTACTTCCTAGCATGTACCTCCCCTCTTCACTCCCATCTCCTCCTCCCCACTATCCGCCACCCAATAGATCGACATTTCCATCCCATCAGCCTTCCAGACTCCTTCCTCTTCGGCACCTTGGTGCATCGACAGGCACACATGCATCCGCCTACCTGTCGCCAAGAAGAAGTAATATACTGCTCTTCCGCGTGCACTTCACTCGCACGAGGCAGCTAGGCTTCCTAACAGGCAGGAGGACGCCGACGCTCGACCAAAGTATGGATGAGCTACCCATTACCTGCCCCTCTGAGGCTCTTGGCCCTTTCGCAAAGAAAGTGCACTTGCTTGCACGGTGCATCTGGTGCTGTTCGGTGACAGGCAGCTTCTACATCCGGACTGGTTAGAATGTGTCTCATTGAGCGCTGATCGTTCGGCGGACTTGGGACATGGGGCATGGGTTCAGGAATGGGTTACCACGTTCGTCTCACAGCGGTAGACATGGAGATAGGAAAGCTGAAGGAGGGGCAAAGGAGAGGGAGAGGAGGAGACAGGAGAGGGATATATATAAGACCTCATAACCACCTTGTTGGCAATATCCAGGGCACTATCCAACGAGCAATTTACCCAACCAGTCTCCGTCCAATCTCATACTTGCCAGTAAGTGCTCTTCCTGCATGTTGGAGAGGCGAGCACTTTGGATGAACTCTTTTGCCTTCTGGCTATCGAGCTGGGTAGTTCATCCAAAGTCGTCAATCGTCAATCTTTACTCCAAACACTCAATTCGTACTGACACAATAAACAGCTCTCCCCAATCCCCGGTCACTTCACCCATCAACCGCCCATCATGGCACGTTTCACCCTCCTGCTGTCACTCTTGGCAGCCATCTCCCCCATCATGGCCCACCCCGCCAACGGACCCCGCGACACCAAATTCGGGTGCGGCGTCGTTCCCACTGCCGAGTTCCTCGCTGTCGCAAAGGACATGGCTGCCGAAGAAGCAGCCTCGAAATCCGCGCTCGGAAGCGTCTCGGCTCTTGCTGCCGATGGAGCTATCTCAGCTGCTGCCACGATCACCGTCAATGTGTATTTCCACGTCGTTGCAAGATCCACAGCTGCCAGCGGCGGGTATGTGACTGCAGCTCAGATTACCCAGCAATTGGCTGTTCTGAACAACAACTATGGTGAGTAGATTTCAAGAGGTTTTGTCCTGATTCAGATATGAGATGAAATCAGAAGAAAAATACTGACGGGAAGTAAAGCCGCTTCCGGATTCCAGTTCGTCAATGCCGGTACAGACTGGACCATCAACACCAGTTGGGCAAGTGACGGCGCCGAGCTGGCCATGAAGAAGGCTCTCCGCAAGGGAACCTACAAGGATCTGAACATTTACTTCCAGTACTCAATCGGCGGTAACTTGGGATACTGTTACTTCCCAACCAACGCCGCTGCCGGGTCCAACAACTTCTACGTAAGTCTCCAATCCTCACTCAACTTCAGCACCGAACCCCGAAGCTCAGAGTGAATTTGAAAAGTGAGGAAATTGAGATGGAGTGACTGACTGACATATAAATAGTATGACGGCTGCTCCATCCTGTACTCCACCGCGCCAGGCGGCTCCGCAACAAACTACAACCTCGGCAAGACCGCCACCCACGAAGTCGGCCACTGGATGGGACTCTTCCACACCTTCCAAGGCAGCTCGTGCTCCGGCTCAGGCGACAGCATCGCCGACACGCCGCAGCAATTGTCCCCAACCAGCGGGTGCCCAACTGGTCGTGACTCGTGCCCTAATGCTGCCGGTTTGGATCCCATCCATAACTACATGGATTATTCTTATGAGTGAGTTTTTGCCTTGAGACTTGCTTGGAAGTTGAGAGTGTGGGCTGACCAGATGTAGTTCTTGCTATGATAACTTCACGCCAAACCAGGCGACCCGTATGCTTAGCATGTGGAACACCTACCGTGCTTAGATGCGTCTTGAAAAGGAGAGGTTGCGTTCAGCAGCTGTGGAAACGCAACAGGAGAGCGCAATGGAGATTGAGACTGTGATTGGAGAATTGACCATTGACCGCTGAAAAACTGGGTTGGGTGAATGGGATCTGTGTCACTTTGACACTTTTCATGGGTGCTGCTGCTTGGGGAATATTGCATGGTGGAGAGGCGGAGCGGAGCATATAGACGGCTTTCATGAGAGACGATGCATTTGAATCTATGACTTGGTATCTGATTGCATGTGCCAACTGTTTAGACTCTGAATGATGTGATTTCTGCGAATGGAAATGGATCTCGCGATGGGGAAGTTCTCGTATCTGAGGCGTCCGTGGCAGCATGAGCGTAAACGGCCTCGTTGTTAAGCAGCGAACATGACGGCGGGCGTCGTCTCGTAGTCGCAAACAATACGATTCGATGGCGAATGCGGACAGCATACACTTACCCCGTGATGATAACCTTGCCAAGAGATTACAAGCTTCTCACTCGCCCATGAAGTCTCGTCCCACAAACAACAGATGTCAAAATAAGGTTGATGATCAATCTTATCGATCGATCTCGAAAAGTGGGTATTCTCGTATTCAAGCGGCACATGTTGCAGACGTCGGCCGCGATCTGATTTTTCATCATCACATCATTCAGAGAATATTGGCTGTGCCGTCTCTGTGGGCCGATTTGGCCCAAAGCATCGTATCGACAGTGTCTCGCTTGCAGTTTTGAACTCACGAAACTGGCGAATTACTTCAAGATCAAAGATAATCCGACTTAACACACTTCGGCTCCCAGAGATCCGCTTCACTCGGCGTCCAACGACCGAATCCACCGCCAGGACGTCCCGTCCCGTTTCCTGGATGTCCATAGTAAGGAGGCGGACGTGGATATCTTCCTCCAGGATATCCGGGGCTTGTCCCATTGCCTGGTGGCCGACGATCGAATCCACCATCGCCGCGGTGAAGTAATGGCCACATGGGAATGAAACAGCTTTCATCCCAGCCGCACTTCTTCTCACAGCCAATCCATTCTCCTGCCCAGCCTAGCCATGCCATGACTTCTTCTATGCCGTTCGTCCAGTCCTGGACTTTGGATCTTCTAGTCATCGTAAGAGAGAGGGTTGTGGGATTGGGCGCTTGGTTGAATTTGGATTGCCAGAGTCCTTCGACTGCCAGACTGACTTCCACGATGACGGAACAGATTCCTCCCATCGTCTCTTCAACCGACCATTTCAGAAGTGTTTCTTCAGGTCCGAGCATGATGCCTTCTTCCGGATCTAGGAGACGAGTGTGTTGATAACGACAGTACGAATATGTCTTCTTGAACAGTGGCGAGTCCCTCTTCCACGTCTCATCATCTGCGGCTTCGGGATATTCCAGGAACGGCAGAACGAACATGTGAGTCTGTTGACGGATATCGGCCATCCATTCATGAAGAACACTGCTGTTACTTGTGTGGTTTCCGTACTTCTGCAGAGTTCTGGAAAGCTTGAGCAATGGGCTAGAGTACGTCTGCACGATATCAGTGGTCAAAGCCGTCCAATCAACTCCACTGCACTTTTCGTCGCCGTGGGCCAAGCGATCCCTCATCACACGCTCAGAACTAGCTCTCATGACGGCAGCATCAGACGATGTGACATTCTGCAAAGTATGATATCTCCGTCGCCGTGTCAAAGCTTCCAAAGCAGTGACTCTCTTCCCTGCACTACCAGGACCAATCCAAAAACCTTCCTGGGTAAGATTGAGCGCTTTCTGCTCCTCTAGCGTCCGGACGATTCCCTTACTCTCGAATATTGGATTGTAGTAACTCATGAACCCACAAGAATCTGGCTTCACGCGAGACTCTCCGATACCTGGCCCATCTCCAGACGATCCATAATGTAACGTGCTGCTGGTATACCAACCCCAATTCCTGCTCGGTCGAAAAGGTTCTCGCCGCAGCATCTCCCAATCGAAGTCAATATAAGGCGGGGAGGGCGTTGGTTCCGTGGTCTTCGTTCTCGTAGGTAGTGGAAACTTCGAGATCCCCTCAATATTCCTGTCATCCAATTCCCGCTCAACCATCGTCTTCTCCTTGGGTGGAAGCAGCGGCGCAGAAACATTCAAATGCGAAACCAGGCGTATGGATGGACTACTGAAGTTACACCAGATCATCTCGAACCCAGCATTCATCCTCACAATACCCTCATATCCCCAACCCAGTCCTCCTAACTCCCTATCTGCAATCCACTTGCACAGTCCCTCCGCGCGAGCATATTCGTCCCACAAGAACCGGAACCCATCGTCTGGTTTCCCTGGGCCACTCAGATTGCCCCAAATATGCAGCATCTGTGTATCCAATTGTCCGGTGCCGAAGAGAGTCGCGGACTCGCCGTCGAAGTAAATGCATTTGACGCGGCGAGTTGTTTGGTAGGTAAGCATATGGGAATTTCGGGTGCCGCCCATTATGCCGTAGGACATTCCTCTACTAAATGTCAGTAGAGCCTGTAAATGGGATCAGGAGGACTTGCATATCAAAGGCAAACCATTCCGGACTTGGAGGCAGCGCAGCGTCCATTCTGCCGTGGTACAGCTTGGTATATGCTGGGATTTCGCACGGTACGATGCTGTGTCCGTTTGGAAAGAATGTGTTTGGCCATTGCTGAAGCAGTCCGTAGACTGAGGCGAAGTAATGAGGTGCTTCTGAGGAGAAGTTGAGCTTCCATCGACTTGTCTCTACAGTTCCAGGTTCATGGTCGAGTAATGGCTGCTGCTGGAGAGCAGTTGTGGTTACAATGAAGTGTACGAGGTACCAAACAAAGCTGGTGACACTAGAGAATATCATGTTGCACAAAGCTCGCAGAGGAGCTGCGAGAGCATGCGAAATTCTTCAATATAGCCATCTTGGGTGGTTATCGCTGGAGGTAGTGTTGCTGCAAGAGATTGGGAAAAGAGACGCGTCAGCGCGATAAGGAAACGGCTTGGCCACGTGATCTAGATAGCTTCACTTCCAGGTTCAAGTCCTTCTATTAGAGCTTCTGCTTAAGCTTCCTTTCTATCTTCCGTCATTCGAAACAGACAGGAATCGCCAAAGCACGTTCTTAGGTCTAAGACCAGCTGAATTTCTACAAGCTGTATCACATCACGATGTTGCTAGAGCTGTATACGTTATAGATCGCTGCTTCGAGCAGACTCTCATTTCTCTCTTCAAATGCTTCACTATGAGTAGGAGAAGTCATTTCTTGCATTATGCAACTCTTGTCATTTCGTTTGGCTATCTGTATCGTTTTGCCATTATTCAAAACCAGCCGCAATAATGAAAATGCCGTGCCCTGTTTCTGCTCCTTCACACTTTCTCCGACCTCACGGTTTGCTCTTGGAGCGAATGCCTTGGCAAGCTCCCTCGATGGACGTTGAAGGAACACCGGGTGCTATATGATTTTGGATGCTTCCAATATTTCATAGCCGGTAGTGTCTTGACACATCACTGATGCGTTCTTTGTCTTTATATGCTCAAGTTCGTCATTTGTTGACCTGCGCCGACTACCATTTGCTGAATCGGCTCTTCTGATTTCCCCAGAATGGATTTGGTTGGAACGATGACCGATCTCCAGGAAGTTTCTCTCCTCCAATCAATAAGGGTGCCGAATGGTCATCTACAACCGGAGATGGTACTTTCATTTCACCTGCTTCAAGTCAGTTTTCTCCTCGTTAGAACTTGGGACCATTCATACCTCGCATAATCTCCACAGCCGATACCAGAGGCAATAACAGCAACAGAAGAGGAAGCAACTGTCCAAAACTCCAATCCTTCTCTCCCGTGTCGGCCAAAGTCACTGATGGCGATCCGAAAGCCTGCGACAACAGAATGACTCGAATGGCAGCACCAATCCCAATAGCTCCCAGGACCAACAGTCCTACTAACTGGACGGCTCTCAACCACTTTCGATTCTTCACATGCAAGTACCAGACTCCGACAAGGAAGAAGATGACTTGGCCAGCCATCACAGCAATAGTTCCCGCAATCGACGTACCAGCATTGGATGGCGATCCCGTGGACTCGACTTCCCAGACACAAGCAATTGGTAGCGTTGGCTTGACATCTCTCATGACCGACATGAGGATGAAGATCCCAGACACAATGGACAGGACCAAATTAACGAACATGAAAAACTGTCTCAGCCACCTCAACACCCAATCACGCTTGAAGTCATTCACTAGCGCCAGCAATGTCCCAACATGCGTTGCCGTCGACAACAGTGACAGCATCCAGACGATGAAGAAGTGGTATGGAACCATGGTCTTCATCTTCGCCAGGGCGACGCTCTGGATACCAATACCGGTGAGGACCTGCTGATCGCTGAGAGACAGGAGGAGCTTCCTAAGGACTTTCGCTTCTGATCCTCGACGTACTTCGTGGAGTACGATGATAATGGACATGATGAGAGAGATTCCGGCTGTGATGATGAAGGAGAGGAGAACCTGGGGAGATCAGTCAGCCATAGTCTTCCGATTCAATCCTATCAGGAGTGATAACTCACCCCTGTGCCCGCCACGCCAGCATCAGTCGCCGTCTCCGTAGGCACAACCGAACAATTGAACGAGCCGGCCATGGTATCAAAGGAATGTGTTGTGCCGTATCCAGAAGTTCAAAAGTCAAAAGTTGCGAGAGTGCAGCAACGTAGCAGTTCAACAACAAGATTGCAAAAGGAACAACGAAATCGAGAAAAGGAGAAGTTAGTACAGTAGAGCAGGAATTAAACTCCAGCATTAAATTACCCTCACGAGCGATCGTCAGCATTTCTAACTCTGGATGTCCTGGCCTTGCCTGCTCGCTTCGGGCCCCAAGGTGTGGCTGAGCGGATCTTCATGCAAGGGTCTCAACCATGCAAACGCGAAGCGCCCACCTAATTCGCGACGACACGCGGAGAGAGCGAGGAGCTGAAACGCACTTGTTTGTAAGATGATGGTGCTTGGCTACGTCAGTGGGTAGGGATGGAATTTCAAGATTTCAGATATGGGCGTGTCGCTGAGATGATGTTTGGTGTTTGGAGGTAGGTCTGAGAATGGATGAACTGCAGATCTATATTTGGTCACGTGAGAGTCCCCTTTTGTTCTTTTTGAGCTCATCAATTTGAAGTACTACCTTGACGGCTAGAAACCGTTTGGCAGTAACGATGCTCGAATGATTTAGAGTGGCCTCGGAACTTCCTGGCTCTAGTGTTTGCCCCAACTATGTGTATTTGACTTTTCGCTACGGCAGATCCCCCTTACTCCTCGTTTCTCTTTGTCTTTCAAAGCTCGTAACAGCAGCTTCCTCGAAGCCTGCACATGTTCCTTGCAACATGCTCAGACATCTAAAATACAAATCATGAACTCAAAGTCAGCAGAATGCGGTAATGAAAGGTTTAGAACTCCGAAACGTGTTGTTCAGCTGATCCAAGGCCACATGCCAAGGTGGGAGAAGTTCTTTCTTTCGCCCTTCAAGAATATGCGAAAACTGATTTCTTTCTACGCGCTCTTACCGTGCCTTCAATCGACTGACTGGTCTATACCAGAAGTTGCTCTCGCAGTCTCCGGGGTTTCCGGTCTCTTTGATATTCCCAAGACAACGTTGTGCGGTACGGCAGCGCATCGAGAAGATCTGGTGCATCGATAGGATTAAAAAAGGAAAGACTGGATCTGTCAAACCATGGCCTTGAGACAAGAGCCAGTGCTCATGTCCACCAAATCGCCTTCTTTTTTGATGATTTTCTGTCCCTTCCTCGTTCTCATTTCTTGATTTCTCTTCGGGCGTGAGGGGAAGGTCCGGTACGTTGTACAGATTTCCATCCGCCGACTTCAACCACGTCGTGATTACTCAAGCAAAACAGAGTTATTTCCTTTGCCCATTGTCCCTTTGCATCAGTCACTTTTTCGATGACGCTGGTGAGCCTTGAGCCTCTGGAATTCGTCGTTGTACCGCAACTGAAGGCGAGCTCTCACGCTGAGAAGAGATTGCTAACGAGACCATCAAAGGAGTTCATTCAGTGAGCGAAACTACCGTGAGACAAAGACTTCGGACACATTGATGGCTTCTTGCTCCATTGGAGCCATTGCATCCTGTCTCCATACCTTCATCTCACATGACGTGTATCTAACTAGTCGCTTTCCCTGGCTACCTGGTGACCTAGCAGCAAGCGAGGCTCTCCACGTTACTTCTGGGCTGGGGTGAGATATCATGCCTCGGTCTATCTTTCTATCTATTCTTGTCTCAAGCTCTCTGTCAATCTGCTTTGTTGTGGCATGTCGACTGTTCCTGCCACTCAGCTATCGAGGTTTCTTTGTTTAGTAGAACAAGCGAGGCGGCCCCCTTTTATCCGGCTCAGAACCGCATTGTCCCACCCTTGTTCTCCAAATGGCCGCACAACAGCCTATTGTTGTCCCATCGGAACAATGGCAATGTTTGGTTCATTAACATGGGATTGTTCTCGTAGATAATGGAACAATGCCATTGACAAATGTATAATATGCTCTCACCCTTGTCTGAGTTTTATTTTATCTTTAGATTTACTCTATCATCACTACACACACACACACACACACACACACACACACACACACACACACACACACACACACACACGCACGCACGCACGCACGCACGCACACATCAGTACCGCAATCATGCAATACTATCAGACTATCTTCACTCTCTCCACCCTGTGGGTCACTGTCTCCGGACACACCTATCTTGTCAGCCCTCCTCCATTTCGGAGCAACGAGAACCCCAACTCCAAGAGTGTTGACTTTGACCTCTCGTCGCCTCTTGCTGATGCAGGAGCCTTTCCCTGCAAAGGTTATCACACTGCAGCTCTTGCGGATCCTAACGGAGAAGGCAAGCCTACGGCAAATTGGAAGACTGGTGAAGAGGCCTCGTTTTCTTTCAGCGGGGGCGCTAAGCATGAGGGTGGCTCATGTCAAGCGGCACTCTCCACTGACTCCGGTGCCAATTGGAAGGTACTTCATAGCTGGATGGGTAACTGCCCTATGTCAGCTGTATCCTTCACCGTCCCGTCCGATGCACCTACAGGAACAGCACTCGGAGCATGGACCTGGTTTAACAAGGTTGGCAATCGTGAGATGTACATGAACTGTTTTGCAGTCGACATCCAGAAGGGTAGCGGAGGCTCACCAGGAGTTCCATTCTCCAGTCGCCCTGCGATGTTTGTGGCAAACATCGGCACAAACACCTGCAAAGTCGCTGACACGAAGGTAGCCGCTTTCCCAGATCCCGGACCCGATGTCACAGGAACCGGAGATGGCGACTCTATCACTGGAGAGTGCGGTGCGGCAGCAGGAGGCTCTCCAGCACCAGCTCCAGCTCCCAAGCCGGACGAGCCTAACTCCCTCGTCCCAGCCCCATCTGCGTCTTCTGCACCAGCCGGAGGACCCCAGCCTTCACTCACGACCACGACCATCAGACCCAGCGGCTCAGCTCCCGCCGGATCTGCATCATCAGCACCGACAGCATCTGCTCCACCAGGAGGATCCACACCCATCGCAGGTTCATCTGGCTCCGCATCTCCCACAGGTGGCATTTCCATGGATGGGTCCTGTGGCGGCTCCAAGGGTCAGAAGTGTTCAGGTGTGAACTGCTGCTCTTCTGGAGGCTACTGTGGTACTTCACCACTTCACTGTGGAACAGGATGTCAGTCTGCGTTTGGAACTTGCGCTGCACCTAAGATCAGAGGTCGTGGGGTGCGCCTTTCATTGAGAAACTAGGCAATCCTCTCCCCACACACCCACATCTTGACAACACATTCTGAGGCTGGACCTTGAATCGTGAGTCTTGATTGTACTTGTAAGAAACATTCCTATGCGCGTTTGCAATTTTAGATCCCTTAGAACAGCTGAAAATAGAAAACTTCCTTGCCCCTCTTGTGGGTATCAAAAACACTTTACTTTCTGACATGAACGCTGAACTTGAAATCATTGAGCTTGATATAAATTGACCTAATGAATACAACACCAGAGATGAGACCCCTCGAGCACCTGCTCAATACTCTTTGATGAGCTGATATGCATCATTGAAGGATGGAATGTGCTCTGACTCTTTTCCCTGATCAATATCAGAAACTTCATGCAACGGGCTAGATGTGATCTCTGTTCAGTCTGTCTTTGTCCAGCTCGCCTTTGCTTGATGCCTCTTTGAGGAATCATTCAAGTGACAATAGCGTTCTCGTCGAAGAAAGGCGAACAAAACCATTGTCTCAGTTACATTACCAGGCTGGACATGGAGCAATGAAGACATAGATCATGCTTCACCTCCCAGACCAAAATGGCTGTTACTGTTTAGATTATAAGTGGCTCACATGATGAAATGTTTCGCAAGCCACTCGCAACAAAAACAAATAATTGAAAGTGTCTAAAGTGGTGGAGATTTCGTCGAGAGGGTTTGGGCCTAAGGCGCTTACAAGGAAGTTGTAAGCGCCGGTGTCCAATTTGGGGCTCTTGGCTTTATCGACCACGTCGCCAATCTCCCAATCTCCCAATCCCACAGCACAACACTTGTACATAAACCCGATCGCTAGCCCATACTGGCTTTTTGTACTTCTTTAACAAAAATGAGTTCTCTTTTAGCTTCCTTTCTACTTCGAATACAACCAGCACAGAATGAATCACATTTCTGCTGGTACTGCCGCACAGTCTGTAACGAGCTGCTGGAGGAAGATGTTAGAACCGATTTAACGATTTGGGAGTTTCTCCTTTCACATATCGGCTCCCGGGCAGTGGAAAAATGTCAGTCTGTTCAAGGTCTGCGTAAGGGTGCGGGCAATGGATGCGTTGCTTGCGGAGTATTTTTAGCCTCAATCACAGTGGAAGAGCGGAATTACGCATCAAAAAATGGGCGGGGTTGCTTGCTTTTCAACGAAACCATCATGGAGAATTCCGAAGATGAGGATGACAGAGTTGTGAATATCATGCTGCAGCTACCTGTACGCAAGAGACTTCGCCAGTCTCTGTTTGATAAACACGTTTCTGCGACACTTACTGTTCATATGGATCACGGTAAGAGATGATATAACTTGGGGACTACGGGATGTGGATTAATGAGTCATTGACAGATTCCAAGGCCGATCAAGTCATGCCAATCATGTCGGGATTAACTGACGACGACATAACTTGGACCAGAGTAAAACAATGGATGCTCGAGTGCACTGAAGGAGAGGATCATCATCACTGCCAGAAGAATTTCATGGCTCCAGGATTGCCGAATCGTCTCGTATCCATATCTCCAAATGGCCAATCCGCCCGCCTTTGTCTCACCTCCGGGATTCCAAATAGCAACAGCCTCCGCTACCTTGCTCTGACCCACTGCTGGGGGAAAAGACCCATGCCACTCCTTGCAAAGAGAAAAAACCTAGACACTCTTCTCCAGGACATCCCATTCGAGAAGCTCTCTAAAACTTTTCATGATGCCATCGTTGCTACCCGGCGGCTAGGGTTCCAGTATATTTGGATCGACTCCCTCTGCATTCTTCAAGACGATGATGACGACTGGGTAAGTGAAGCCGCGCACATGGGGAGCATATACTCAGGTTGTTTCTTGAACCTCGTCGCCGCTGATGCACCTGATGGAGCTGCTGGCTGTTTCTTCGAGCGTGATCCTGCTGTCAAGTTCCAGCTTCGCGATACCAAAAAGGGGAATCTATATCCTTGCCTACCCAACACATCGGAATATCTCGCAAATCTCTCAATATCGAAGCGTGGCTGGTGTTTCCAGGAGACGTTACTGGCCCCACGAAGCCTATACTTCTGTGAATCACAATTGATTTGGGAGTGCCGTGCACTCCAGACCTGCGAAATACTGCCCAAGTTGGTATCCTGGCCACCTCCACTCCGCAGGTCGATGATAAGCTGGAACGAAGACTCTTCAGAGACAGATCATCTACACAAGCTTCGAAGGATGTCGTACGAGTGGCTGAAGATAGTGGGCCTTTATTCCCGAAGAAGATAACATATCCTAAAGACAAGCTTATTGCCATTTCCAGCGTCGCACGCATGTTTTCACAGTCAAAGATCTTCAGGCAATGTGTTCAGGAGTCGGGTTCTAATCCCAAATATCTTGCCGGGCTTTGGAGAGTGGGTGTCGAGTTCCAGCTCCTCTGGTATGTGCAACCCTCGCACCAAAGGTCGCAAAATGAGAGCCTGCGAGCGCCATCGTGGTCATGGGCAAAGATCGATGGTGCTGTGTATAACATGCTGGAGCTCTATGACGGCTGGGAAGGTGTCGAAACGTCAGAATTTTACGGGCTTGTCGAGGAGGTGTCCATCGAGGAAAGCAAGTTGAAAGTCCTAGGCTGCAAGACGCAGTTGGTAACAACAGACCCATACGGAGAAGTGCACGGCGGATCATTGAAATTGCGGTGTCCGGTTCCGGAGAGAGTGACATTGGTGAATAGAAAATTGCTTCGACGTGGATGGAGGATACGTTTTGTTCGCACGTATTTGGATTTTCTTGATTCCAAAATTTGCGATGTCTTTATGGTGCCTATATGGGTAACTTATGACTCTGTCTTTGGTCTTTTGCTTGAACGCGCCAAGGAACCTGGGACTTACCACCGCGTTGGCCTGTACAGGATGGAACGATCAAACGAGCTCAGACCCGTGGAGAAGGGCTCCATTGTATACGAAAGAGAAGCAGCTATAGACTCCAGTCAATTGACTACCATTGCCATCACTTAGCTTAATTAGAGGTCGGTATAAGGATAGCACTTGAATTTGAGGTATCATCCTTCCATCCAGATCTAACCTGTTTGAAAATGACACTTGCCAGGCCAGAGACTCAGGAAAAGTACCACTAAGTTTCATAATTTGGAAAGCGAAAGGAAAGTAGAAGTAGCTCTTGTGACTGTTCCACAGTGTATACTAAGAGGCTACACCTCTCAAATATTTTTCATTCGAATCCACTCAAATATGCACCCCAAGCCCGTGCAGCGTTTTGAGAAATGCTTCATTCGCTTCTACTATCTCATTACGGACTACCCAAGTACTGGGGAAGCGGGTTAGGGAGGGCTGAGGATTGATTGCTTTGCAGAACCCACATTGGGCGGAAGCCTTTCTATACATACATACATATATGTATGTATGTATGAATGGCATCAGCAGTTAGCCTTGCACGAGGTCTGTATATGACCATACCTCAAACACCTTTCATTGAATGGTTATTTGTTCTAAAGACTGCTGTATTCAAGAGTAGATTCCATAGTTTGACTGTGATTCCGCGACTATGTGTCGCCTCAGCTTCTGAAAACAGCCGAGCAAGATCAGCAACAGCACGATTGCAAGTGGGCTGCATCACCGCGCCCTGTGGATATCAATGCGATCGTCACTGACATCTGTTAGCAGATTATTCATCTCTGGTATAAGCTTAACTTACGCTCTCTCTTCACAAACGAATCGTTCCTCTTGATGGGTTTGATGAATTCTTCGTCCTCCTCCTCTGGCTTCACCAAACCTTTGATCTTTTGCCCTTCTCCGCCTTCCTCTTCTTGAACCGTTCCGCTAGGCCTCAGTGAATTGTTGATCATTGAGAATCTGAATTTTGCTGCACGTCCGATCTTTCCAACATCAGGTCCACGACCGCTGCCCCACGCAGATTTCTCTTCCACGTATCTCTCAGCCCCATTTGAGCTTCTTCCAATTTGGCGGTTCCAAAAGAGATTCCGTCGATGCGCCTCAAAGCATCCTCCTTCAACTTTGTCTTGAAGGCTCCCGCAGGGTTGCTATGTAATCCTGGAAGCGTAAAGATTTCAACCTTAACTTCTATCTCTTGCTGTAGGTCCTTGGCAAGTAGATTCAAGGAAGCCCTCTAGGTCTTCTCAACATTGTTGGCATCGAAGTAAGCAACCACGGGCATGGTTTCCCATTTCGCTACACGCTCGGATTCTGTCGCGGATCTGCAACAAACAAGTCGATCAAGGGCATAGAATGCTTGCATGGCATTCCAAAGTGCCATAGCTGACAGAGGATGATGCAAGAACAGAGATCCAAATTCAAACTCGCTAAGTGTCGTAAGGTCCTCAATCCGTGGTCCTCCATCTGGAAAATCCTCCTGCCATTTCCCAATTCTCCTTCTCCACTCCAGCTTAGTTGGTTGGGGCACTGATTATCGATGTGCTTACTTGCACGTTCTGATGTCGTCCGTTCATTACTTTCTAGGGCTTTCAGACGTTCAAGATCCGCGTCATGCATGACCATATTCGTAGCTATGTCCACATAGGACTCAAACCCTATCTTCGGTGCCTGAGATACTGGCAAGTCTTTTGAGTGACGCTTGGGTGACATGTTGTAAGGCCCGGGTTGTAGAACTGGATCTCTGTATTATTGTCAGGTAAACATTTGAATGCCCCGAGCGAAAGGGATTTATGCACTTGGAGAAGGTTAAGCAGCTCGGTGAGTCTGGCACAGAGGTGAGCCTTACCTTGTTCAATGTGACTGCAATGGGGATAGAGGAAAGCGGCCTGAAATTGGCGGGATAAAGCAGATATGTGGCGTTGTATCAATTATTCTTGGGCGTCAGAAGAGTACGCCTCATTCGTTGCAGTGGCCAGTGGGAATGCCCGTCTGGAACCAGCCACCGCCACCACGGGTGACAGAATAAATGCGACCCTCCCATGCGACTCGACAGCCTCGGTGAGCGCAAGTTGGCCAGAGGCTGTAACACTCACCGGAGGTCTGTAGCCTCAAGGGTCGAAGGCAGTGTTTCCAAATTCAAGTCAAAATATATGCAATGCCACCAAGATGGACTGCCATCGCTGTCATAGAATCCAAGCTTTTGGTGGAGGCTATCGCTCCAGTACGTCTATCAACAATTCAGGCTGGGCAGAACAAATTTATTCAATGCTGTGTGACAACAAAGCTGAAAAGCCTGAAACGCAGCTATCCAATGGTTGATGAGCGGGACACTAGCGCGGGACGAGTTGCAACCTTCGCTCTTCCCTCAAAAACCACCGAAATCTATACTGTCTCTGATCGCTCGAATGTATCTAGTACTTGCAGAAGTCCAGATATAGGCCGACAAGAACGCACAATATCTCGCCGCAGAACACCACGTCATTCATGGATTTCGGATTCGAGGGTTCGCGACACTCTTGAGATTTTAAGTGTTGCCTCGGGCTGTACTTCGCAGTCCATTGGCCCTGGAGCGATATTCAATCGAGCTCTGAATCGCAATCTATCGACTGGCAGCCTTCTAATCACTCCAAACCTCGCTCAGCTACGTTGTTCTGGGCTGTGGCGCCGTGAGTGCAATGTTGCCCTTCGATCAGGCTAGAATCAGACAATGCACTTTATCAAATTGGTCGTCCATTAGCGATATCTCGCCAAAAGCAATGTTTGGAAGGCTCAAAAAGCTCGCCTGATTTGCTCCATGCCTCTTTTTGCCGTTCATGGCGTCGCTCAATGCAGTATGGAGGACCACAACCCTGGTTTCGTGGCTGTATTGAACCAATTAAAGCTTCGGACAGAAGAACATCACACCGTGAATATATGCGCTGCCCCTTTATGCGGCTCTGGTGTGGGTGCCATATTCTCAGCTCCTACTCCGCGCGTTTGAACAACTGAGGGTGGGAGTTATTTCGTCTCTCGTATGCACGATGTGTATGCTCAAGCGGAAAAGGTCTGCATTTGGCTGGGCAAAAGAGAGGAGTTTGACAATCAGCGGACGAGAGACTTCCTCACCAAAATTCTTGATTTGCACGAGCTGGAGCAGGTCGTTCGGAGACTTGAAAAGAAAGAAGAAGGCAGCATGTGGCAAGATGACGAGGATGATTGTAAAAGAATGATTGCTCTCATGGAGGTGGAATGGTTCCGACGACGATGGATCATTCAAGAGTTAGCTCTCGCTCGCAGCACAGTTGTTCTGTTCGGAAAATGCGAAATGCCTCGGCTAGATTTTGCGGATTCGATCGCACTCTTTATGACGAAATTCGACCAAGTTACAGCTGCAATTCCAGCTTCGACAGACTACCTCGTCTGAATACAGTCCAACGACAATCAAATCAGGTCGCTAGATGCACAAGCTCTCGGGGCCAGTGCCTTGGTTACAGCTACGGGCAGTTTGTTCCGGAAGTCCAGCAGTGGACGAGTAATTAAGCGTCTTTTGAGTCTAGATTTACTCGTTTCATCGATGCTTCTGGCATCCGAGGCCACAGATCCAAGAGACACTGTTTTTGCCGTCCTCCAGATCGCCAAAGATATTTCTACCCACAACCGACGCACTCGATTCCGTGTCGTATAGGTAATTGGATGAGATATGCCACGTATATGCTCGTCATATTTATCTGGAAATTTTACGACAACAGCTTCACTTTGTATGGCGACTTCAAGAGCCCAACTTCTCAGATATATTGGAGGCAATTGGCCCTTAGTACTCTTGTGGCCAAATCTGGCATAATAGTCCTGATCAGCTACTTCATTCTGCTGTTGTTGAGCATACTGATCGTTCTGCTCTTGTGCAGGATGCTGGTGAACACTATCCTCAGCGTGTTCGCTGGCGCAAATGGACCATCTAAAGTCGACAAACGTATCGAAGCAAACTATCAGAAGTGCTTGAAAGACGTGTGCGCCGACTTTATAGAATACTGCATCGAAGATTCAAACTCCCTCGACATAATTTGTCGCCATTGGGCACCACTACCTGAGGTTTCGGCATTGCAATCAACGGTGGATATGCCGAGTTGGATCCTGCCGATTTCGGGTCACGCGTTTGGGGGCCCCGACCAAGGTCGAAAAGTCAGATTAAACGGAGACAGTCTCGTTGGACCGGAGAAGGGTGGATATTACACAGCTTCAGGAAATCTCCGTCCACGGTTCGTTTTTGGAACCACTCGATCAGTGGAAGAAGCTATGGCAATTACGCCAATGGAGACACCAGGAGAATACACCGATTCGACACCTTCAATTATTGAGATGCCGCCACGATTTGAAGGCACTTTAAAAATCAGAGGTTTCCAACTAGGCACTATAGAAAAAATCGACCGAGTAGTTGGGGCAGTTGTCAGTAAGGAGTCTTTGGAAATGTGTGGATGGTCGAAAACTAAAGGTGCTTCCGATGCGGAACTCGATCAGGTCTGGAGAGTCTTGGTCGCCAACCGAGGACCCAATGGAACGAATCCTCCGGATTGGTACCGTAGAGCATGTAGATCATGCTTGGAATGGTATAACAAACAGAATGAGAACACATTCAATACCAATATACTGAAGGACATGAAGAACACGCCAAAAGGAAAGGTAGACTTCCTTAAGAGAGTTCAGCAAGTCCTGTACAATCGGAAGATCATCACGGCTATTTCGTCACTGGGAGTACGTTACATTGGAGTCGGGCCATTGGAGTCTAAGAGCGGAGATATCGTTTGTATATTTTATGGCTGTTCAGTCCCCGTTGTTCTTTCAAGTCTGCCGAATGGAAAGTACAAGTTTCTTGGCGAGAGTTATATACATGGAATCATGGACGGCGAAGCAGTCGAGCCAGCTTTTGCGCGAGGACGAGAGCAATGGTTTAAGCTGTATTGATAGGAATTATTCATATTTATTCTACTTACGACGTGCTTTCAATAATCTGGAAAGAGAATCGTGATATGAAGTTTTAAGTTAACAGGACGTGGGATTTAAACAAAGACAATGATACGAATACCGAGTAACAGATCAAGATTCAAGCAAAGGTCTCTTGCTGTCACCTCTCATTAGATACCAAGGTTCTGCTGCTTCCGCTTTGCAGCTTTGCCCCCCCCCC
>JGI24508J20089_1000122_pt1 | contig 65198 bp, 63 predicted proteins | sample LinPmetageLP24_FD_20089 | JGI IMG/M metagenome (IMG submission 20089) | reverse complement strand
CCTTCTTTCTTTTCCTTACTTTTGTCTGGTTCCTTGAGAAAGTCAATCAACATACTCGATACATTCTCAGTCGAGTGCCGCAACCCCTCATTGCCAGCTCACCCCGCCATTCCAATTGCCCCTTCACAACAACCCCAATTCACCAACACACCGTCACTTGTCACTTGCACTCCTCTCCTCTCCTCTCCTCTCCTCTCCTCTCCTCTCCTCTCCTCTCCTCTCCTCCCCCCTTCCCCCTCCCCAAAACTCTAAAGCCTCATCACCGCGATATAATTCGCAACAATGGTCCACCTAGCCTCCATCCCCCACGACGGGAAGATTGCCCAACCCCTCGTTGATGGTCTCGAGAAATTGACCATCGCCAATGCCCCCGACGAAGATAAGTTCACGACGACAGTTTATGGCAGTCGATTCGCGGCTGAGGATCTGCCAAAGCATGAGATGCCGGAGAGGGAGATGCCAAAGGAGGTTGCGTATCGCATGATCAAGGATGATTTGAGCTTAGATGGGAATCCAATGTTGAAGTAGGTTTATTTCTGCACTCTGCGAGAAAGAATTGGGTGAAGAGGAGGGTAAATAGGGTGGGGAAGAGGACGAGGAGACGGCAATTGAGAGGATATGTGCTAATTGATCTCTCTGTAGCTTGGCTTCATTCGTTACTACGTTCATGGTATGTCTAACCTCAATCAAGAGAGGAGAAGGCAGCAAGAAAGTCAATGCTAACTTCACATCCTCCACAGGAAAAAGAAGTCGAAGACCTAATGACCGAATCCTTCTCCAAAAACTTCATCGACTACGAAGAATACCCCCAATCAGCCGACATCCAAAACCGCTGCGTCTCCATGATCGGCCGTCTCTTCAACGCCCCAACATCCTCCGAAACCGACGCACCCATCGGAACCTCTACAGTCGGCTCCTCAGAGGCTATCATGCTCGGCGTGCTCGCCATGAAGAAGCGTTGGCAGAACGCCCGCAAGGCAGCTGGCAAGCCATGGGACAAACCGAATATCGTGATGAGCTCTGCGGTGCAGGTGTGTTGGGAGAAGGCTGCGAGATATTTCGAGGTTGAGGAGAAATACGTGTATTGTACGCAGGATCGTTATGTGATCGATCCAGAGGAGACGGTCAATATGGTGGATGAGAATACGATTGGTATTTGCGTCATTTTGGGGACGACTTATACAGGAGAATATGAGGATGCGAAGGCTGTGAATGATTTGCTTGTGGAGAGAGGCATTGATACGGTTATCCACATTGATGCTGCGAGCGGTGGATTCGTAGCACCATTTGTTGTGCCGGAATTGGAGTGGGATTTCAGACTCGAGAAGGTGGTCTCAATCAATACTTCTGGTCATAAGTATGTTCCTCTTCTTCATACTCTCGGTTGCGGAATCTAACATCAACAGATACGGCCTCGTCTACCCTGGCGTAGGTTGGGTAATCTGGCGCTCCCCAGAATACCTCCCCAAGGAACTCGTCTTCAACATCAACTACCTAGGCGCCGACCAAGCCTCCTTCACCCTCAACTTCTCCAAAGGCGCCTCGCAAGTCATCGGACAATACTACCAACTCATCCGCCTTGGAAAGCACGGCTACAGAAGCATCATGTCCAACCTGACCCGCACAGCAGACTACCTATCCGACTCCCTTTCCCAACTCGGCTTCGTCATCATGTCGCAAAAGAACGGCGCCGGCCTCCCCCTCGTCGCCTTCCGCCTAAACCCTAAGAAAGGGCACCACTACGACGAATTCGCACTCGCGCACCAATTGCGCGGTCGATCGTGGGTCGTGCCCGCCTACACCATGGCACCCAACACCAAAGACCTCAAGATGCTGAGAGTCGTCGTCAGAGAGGATTTCAGCAAGAGCAGATGCGATCAGTTGTTGGCTGATATCAAGCTATGCATGGGTGTCCTCGATGATATGGATAAGGAGGAGATCAAGAGGAGCCAGAAGTATATTCTGGAGCATCAGAGTCATAGTGGGAAGAGTAATCATAATCATGGGGCGTATAGGAAGGAGAAGCATAGTTTGCAGGGGAAGACGGGGAAGACGCATGCGATTTGCTAGGCTTTTTTATGGAGGACATTCGTGGGGTGGGTTGTCAAAAGTGTCTGTTCAGTTTTCCTTTTAACACATGACTCGCTTGCGATCTGGTGGTTGGAGACAGGTAGCTAGGGCCGGGTGGAGATATACCATACGCACGAAGAACATGAGAAACGTACAGACAGAAAGATAGCTTGGCATTGCTCTGCATCGCATTGCGTTGCATTACTTTCTTGCTCTTGCTAGCCAATTTCCGTGAGAAGTCAATATACAACGACGACATTTCCCTTACTTCCTCTTCATATCTCTTTCTTTCTCTCCCTCGCCCTCCGCTATCTTTGTGCCCGACGCACCGTCCGGGTCGTCTTGACAAGGTTAGTAATATCAGTTCTCACGTCTGCATCCTGACGAATTCCCATCCACCGAAAACGAAAACGAAAAAGAGAAAGGGAGGGAAAGGTGAAGAGTTTGGATGGAGAGATGGAGGGATGAATAGAGGAAAGAGACTGGCTGAATCGTTGAATGGTTGGATGGTTGAGTTTTGCGAGTGTAGATGTCAACATGAGAGTGAAAGTACGTTCTGGGAATATTTCACGGCCTGAAGGTAAGCAGGAGTCTGTGAATGATAGAATTTGGCTGGGGAAGATGCGAGAAGGAAGGCATAAAAAGTGCCATCGTCTGGTTGAGAGGAGGGGTTTCTTAAAGGTCCAGAAGAACCTTGTTGACAAATACACTTCTGGGGCTCGATCTCGGTTCTACTTGCTTTAGAGGTGGTTCTTCTCTGTGCGGTTGATCGAGGGAGTACAGTACGAACGTAGACTTTGGTCATCGCTTATCGTGTGTGTTGCTCTGCTACAATAGATGATGTACGGGTGTGGGGATGGGATGGATGGCGTCTGGAGCTTTTGTTTTGAGGTTTGTTGTCATTCGTTTCTACTCTCAACAAAGTTTCCGTCGTCATCTCCTTCTCTTCGTCTCCCCTCGCTGAAGAACCGAGATACGGTCTTCAAACCTTTCGGATCTACAATTACCAGATTTAGCTCACCTTCTATAGCTAGATGAACATGAAACCGGCACGCGGGAGGTCGCTTGGAGCTGCGCTCCTTCCCTGATACGAGAGGCTTTCAACCGTTAGATTGCAAGGAATGTGATCGTTGGGGAGAGAGATTCTGGATTTTTGAAGGGTTTATATAGATGGTTTGAAGAGGGTAGAGAACTGAAACAAAACTGCTTTCGTCTACGCAATTTATCAACGGTGAATTTTCACCTCCACAATCTCATGCGCATCAACAGCTAATTCACTTCACACTTCATACTTCAGCCTCCTCCACCTTGTCTCCCCACCACCCGCCCACCTTTTCCCAACTCTCCTAATGAAGTCACCCTCATGTTGGTGGTGACATGTTTCTACGAGACAGGATCTTGCTTGTTTTACTCGTACAGTATGAAGCGACGGTAAAGCCAAGCGTAGCAGGCCTACATAGCAGTGATATCGTTATTGCAACTGTGTTAGAACCGCTGTACTGTGTGAATAAGAAACCAAGAGATATGATGAGCCGAGTGTTGCTCGCTGGCTTATGTAGAGAGATATCACGACGGAGTTGGATAAATAAAGATTCTACTCGATAGCTCTAGGGGGTGAGTATGGTTACATAGGTTTGATTTCTAAACTACATTATTGTCGTGTGACGGAACTTTGGGAAGGTAGGGATTTCAGATATGTGGGTGTTTTGACTCCTAGACACCCTCAAATCGTAGCCTTAGATCTTGTCACATTGATTCAGCACGGGCCTAACTGACGAGGAAGCTAGAAGTCTAATTGTAGAGCTTAACAGTTTTTGGCTTGTTGTCAACGGTGTCTTCGTTGCTATCTATACCATTGTTGTTAATTGCTTGTATACGAGGCCCTGGCTTCCAAAGCCCTCTTTTGATTCTAGATATTCTTGGATATTGGTACCTGGAAGAAAGTTCAGTATGCTTTAGCTACATTTGCGCGAGTAAGATCTGCCAGTTTCATCTTCAACATCGTGATCGTTGGGGGACACGTCCTGATGGCGCAACGATTGGGATCTCTGTGGTCTCTGCTCAAGCAGCCTTTTTATGCAAAAAACAAGAGTGGGGTCTGGAAAGGGCCAGAAAAAAGTTAACTGAATAGCTTCGAGTATTTGGAAACATATATGAATCACATTTTGCGTAGAAAGTGTGTGAAGTGGAAGACCTGAGGTGAAGTTGAGCTCTCCTACCGCCAAGACTTCGAATCTCTAAACTGAGGGATGGGCATTCAATACAGATATGTATATATGCTCTCTAGACAGAGAGCAATGAACAATGTGGAGAAAGCAGGGGCAGTCTTTAATGACAATAAGGTTGACTTCAAAGTTTCATCCCACTATGTCGCAGCTCCCTGGAACCTGGTTGCTTCATCCTGGCTTCTAAGAGTAAATCGCATCGTCGGAATCCAGTTAACATGGGCCCCACTAAGCAGGAGGTGTGGAATATCCAGGAACATTGTTGTCGTCCGCAATTCCGCTGCCATCTTCGTGATTTCCCATAATTATGGGTTCTGAATGTCTATATCACGTTCTCGGGGGTTCCTCGTCTCATTGGAGACCGAAAGATGTAGGGAACGGTTTTGGAAGCGAACTAGCTATAGTTTCCTGCTCTGAAAATTTGGAAATCTTGCCTTTTGGTCGCACACGGCGCATGTTTCTGTGCAGCATCCCAGTTTCCTCTGCCCAAGTTTGAGGACCGAGGATGGGATCAGGAAAATGGGATTATATACCTTCCCTCATGATGTCTACAGATCTTTTGAATCAAATGAAGTGAAACTACTTGTAAGCGCTACACCTCTACTCACTCCTATATTATAGTGAAGTCAAGAAATAGACACAGTGACGATTCAAGCTTCCAATGAGTCATGGCGGAACGTGGTGGAGAGTCTACAAAACCAAGCGAAGACAACCATCGACAAATACAACTCTACTCACCATCGTCGGAACCAATTTCAAGCTCTTGTGGCTTGGCGAAGTGGCGATCAAGACTTCGGAGATTCTGATTGTCTTTATTTACTTTCTCGCTTAATCCGCTCCGGCCCGCTTCCCATGTCACCATATTTTGCAAGATACCGACAATGGCGCCCTTTAAGGATGACCATGATTCTGTTGTCGTTTGTTCCTTAATTATCAAGTTCATAAAGCTCCTCTTGGCAATGGTCTCCATGCTTTGAACGTACAATCCGGCCCGCTCGCACGTGAACTAGCTCCAGTTACTCGCCGTGTCTCGGAGGTGAGGTAATGCGAAGATGTCGTGCAGCAGCTCAGACGGAAATAAAGACTGGTACCTTGTCGCTTCATGAAGGCAATCTTCCAGTCTGTTTGAGCTATTTAGGAGACAAATTCTGTAGCAAATTGGTGGTATCTATGCCTGGCTGTTGTGCGGAAGAAAGGGTTAACGGGGAAGTTGCAGTGGTGGAGATCGAAGCAGGTTTCCATTGACTTGAGGAAGCAGCGTTACATTATGGGCAGTGGGGTTAACTCAGTAAAGACTGGGGAAGGAATTGGAACAAACGATCGTATCGAGCCGCTATCGAGAAGCGGAGCATGGTGGTTGAGGAGAAGAGAGTGACTGCTACACAATAAATTTTCCTTGCGCCAACAAGTTGTCGTCAAAGATAGAGCCTTATATGTAACAGTTAATATTGGTATTGTTCAACCTGTTCGGGCCCAAATGAACCATCGCAAACGAGAGTTTTGCCTTCAAACAAGTTTTTTTGTCACGGTGACCTCATATCATGCTTTTGAACTCGTACGGACAGTCTCTTCTTCCAGTTTTACCGTTAAGGTTGCGTACATCATGTCGATCCATGGCGATGTTCATTATTTGCTGATGAGGCTGAGCACGAAGCAATCTTTTCACACCAGGCCGTACGTGAAGATGAGGTCTCATAGTTGCTTAGCAACTTCGAGATACTGTGGTGGGTGAGACCGTCGAAGTCGCTGCTGGGGAAGGAGAATGTCTAAGCACTCGGCCGCTGCTCACAGTGAAAAATGGACATGATAGTATCAAAAGGTCTTCAGAAACCAAATAGGGTTCGAATTTCGTGAACAGGTGGCTCGATTTCTGTTTCTGACCACTATTTGGCGAAATCTTATCAAGTTATTGATACATGCATTCAAGATATGGTTATGCACTTGAGAAAGATCACGATCGATTGGAAAATGCTACCAACGGGTAAAAGAGAATGCGTGGACTCAAGGTGTAGCCACCAAGCTTATTTACTCCCACTTTCTTGCGTAAAAGTCAAATCTGCCGCCAAGCACAACCTTCACGTTGCTCATACAAAATGGTATGGATCCAAAGTGTGACTCAAAATTTTCAGGCAATTATATCACGGCGCTCCTGCTGTGCTACCACATTTGTTGACAGCCTCGTCAGTAGGCGCCTGATTATGACAAAGTGATTCTGGATGGCAGGCTCCGACAATCCTCAATATGACGTCTGTGGAAGCCAGCACACGAAGACAACTTTTTTATTCTAGAACCTTCTCGAAGGACCTTCAGGACTGATCATCGAATTGATAATGTTTCCACAGACTCCACAGCCCTAGAAACCTCAGTGAGCAACACACCGAGATATCAATAGTCTCATGTGGCTTGGCCCCCAGGACTTCGCCACAGGGCAAAGCCTCTTGGCTTGCCGCCACACCTATTGATATCACGATCCTCCCTCATAGACGTCTAACAATGTCGGATTCAGCCTTGAGAAGATGACGGAGGTGGTTGAGGAGACCGCCAATATGGGTGCAGAAATCTACACTGGGCAAATGAAGGCAAGAGTGTGCACAAGGCTGACCCTGATCGGCAGCATAAATGACCATGCCTCCTACCGGCATATCTTTCAATCTAAATCTTTCACCTCATAGCCTACTGATCGTCATTATATACATCTCTACTCACGCTAAGTCATAATGGTGGAAGCGAACCTGGAAATTCCTCCCACCTCAGAGCCGAATGCGTTTCCCCTCCAAGAACTTGGGATTTTCCCTCGCCAGCCTTCTCAAGAGTCCAACCTCACTACACAAACGCCTATGAATGATGTCGAAGAGCCCGAGGGAATAGTTCAGACGGGTATTTTCGCTTATCCCCGAGCTCAAAACCTCGCTAATGAAGTTTGTAGGCCAGGCTTCGAATGTTGTGTCCAAACTCGTGTCTCTCACGACGAATGAAGCAAGAGCCTTGAACCTACCAGAACTGGACTTCAAACCTTTCATGTTGCGACCATGGTTCCTTTGCAGCAGTCTTGTGTTCAATATTTTCATCCTCGGTCTCATGGTATCTCTCATCTTCAAACCAAGATTCAGAGTCCTCAGCCAATGGGGCTACTTCTTCGTTCAGATCTTTCCGGCTGTGATAGGCACAATCACCGCTTCCTTCCTACACGGTATCACCATGAATCTGAGCCGACTGGCCCCATTCATGCGTTGTGCTGCACCATCTGGGTCGACGGCGGGGAGAACAATCTTGCGGGAATACTTTCCGGATCCAAGTATCAGAGATGCTTTTGGGGCGAGAAATTACACTCTCATCTTTGCATGGATCTTGTTCATCTTAGGAAATTTCATTCTGGGTTTCAAAGCAAGTTTGCTCAATACGGACGTGATCGATGGCTACAGAGAAGCTATCGTGTCTACCTGGGCACTGTATCCATTGATTGCCATCTACTCGCTCGTTGCCTTATTCATGTTGGTCGTGATCTTTCGGATGAGAGCTGCAGGCTCAACTGGACTTCTCTGGGATCCTGTCTCGCTTGCTGATCACTTGGTCTTGTTTCGGCATTCGAATATCTTGAAACACTTCGAAGGGACAGATATGGCTACAAGAGAGTCTATGTTCGGAGTCCTGAGAGAAGTTCCGTTGAAACTTGGGTACTGGAAGTGGACCAAAGGCAACGCCACCCGCTATTGGCATGGATTTGGAATTCCGGAAACCGCGGAAAATGGCATGAAGGAATTGGAATCTCGAGTTGCTCGAAGCCCTGTCAGCACATGTAAGTCTCAAGTGAATTTTAGACACTGGGGTCACGGCGAGCTGATTATTGTTAGTATCCCATAAGTCAGCGCAAGAGCTTCGATATCGCGCCACATACAGCAACATGGAGCGAGTTCCCATGTACATCTGGACGATAACCGCATTCGTTCTGTGCGATCTCTTCATAGTCGGTCTGTGCACGAACATGGTCAAGGGCTACGAAATACCATTTTCGGCAAACTGGGCCGCCTTTCTATTCCAGTTTGTGCTCACGGAAGTCGTCCAGCTTTTCACTTGGTTCTGGGAGGATCTGGATCTCTTCACCCGATCCACGTAACCTTTCATGTCGCAAAAACCTCAACCAGCATCAGAAAACCTATTACTGGACTACAACTGTGCCCTCCCTTATATAGTCACATATACGGCACTAGCAAACAGGCATTGGAAAGTCGCGAGGATCTCTGCCTTGGCCCCACTTCAACGTCTCCTACCCATCTTGGTCGGTGGTAGTATCTCAGTTGTCGACAATGGAGATGGCACATGCACCTGCTCGGCTTCTCTCCCTCTATTCATCATTATCATCGTCTGGCTCTTCGCCTACATCATCCTCATCCCGTACGAAATTATGGAAGCAGGCTACAAACGGCATCTACCTCGAAATTACTGCTCCATCGCCGACATCCTCTCTTGGACTTATGCGAGTAAGCTTCTCAACGAGGGTGATCTGTTCGACATCCATCTTCATAATGAAAAGATCCTTGACAAAGGCCTCAAAGAGAACCCCGAGGAGAGCCCGGAGGATGCGCCGGAGAAATCGGAGAAAAGAGAACGATGGTACTTCCAAGCAAAACTTCAACTAGCTTGTAGGAAGTATATGTTTGGAATGTATAGATCGACTACGCGGCAAGCGGTCTCCTGTATGGGCATCGACGAGGACTCAGATGTCACATCAGTGTCACCACCTGATGTCAAAGAATTATCGCTGCTGTCTGGGTTGAGAAAGCGTAATCGGAAAGCCGACGGAGGCGAGGCAGGAGTGGTTGAACAGGACGCTTTTGATGTTTCTATAGATCCTAGATTTCGATTTCTTTTGGATGTTGGGGCGGAGAGCAATATTGTGGATGGGAATGCTGTCCCGGAGGTTCGTCAGGAGGGACAAGAGGAGGAGACTTAATGCTGGATGGTTGTGGCGTGTTGCTTTTATTTATAGGCTTTAGATATGCGATATGTAGATTTCTGTTCCCATCAATACGGGGAATGATTATGTGTGCTTGGCAAGTCCGTTGATGGTTCCATGGCGTCACAGCTTATTCGCCTGTACGGAGATCCCTCTTAAAAAGTCCCGGGCTACAGGGCATGAGTCTTTTACAGGGCTTTACGGCCCTGTAAACCAGGCTATGATTCGGGCAAGAAGTCTGTCAGCCTCCAAACCCTTGGAAAGGTCGTTAAAGTTACCTTGATAGCCGGGAAGGCTTACAGGGCAAGCAGCCTGAATTTGAAGCGTACTTCAGGGCATTCATTCACTGTCAAGAGCGGTGTAGGCAGCTACGGGCTGAATTGCCCTATAGCCCCAGGGCTTCGAGACGAATCCTCCGCACGGGCTTCGAACAATGAAGTATCGGCTAATGAATATGTCACGGACTTCTTTTGCGATATTCGATAGATCCCAGGTTCGGACTTCAAATATAACTAATGGAATCATTATGGCCGTCGTAACAGTTGAAGGACCTAGGAAGTAGACTTCGTGGTCTTATTTGTTGTTGTAAGGTATTGAGGGCGGATTACCCACCTTCTTCAGTACATCAGAAACTGTGGTGTGGGCTGTGTCGCCTATAGAGAGTCGCTAATTGGCCTATTTTACAGGGAGGGATAGGCGAAAGTCTCCCTGTGAGGCACCAAAGAGCCGCCACAGTCGCTAAAACCCCGAAAGCCGGCTACAGGCTTACTCTCGGCGCTCTCTGGCTGTATTCCAGATCGCAATTGAAGTAAGAGCTAGGAAACACTAGTTGGAAGTCTCTATAGACCTACTGAATTAATACCGATTGTTTTCGCAGCTCCACTCAAACCCCCCTTGCCCGTATCTGTAAAGTTGTTCGTCGAAGAAGGTAGAAGTGATTGAGTACTTGCTCGAGCTTGAGAAGTGATTATCGATACAGACGTAGATATGATACGAGCGGTCGTTCGTGATGTCGAGATAAAGGTTGAAATTGATGTGGAGGTTGATGCGCTGGAGGTCGTAGATAATGCGACAATACTAGAACTGCCATAGATATCCGGAGGATCGATACAGCCACCCTGGCATTCATTACTTTCGAAGCAGCTAGTGCAAATAAACAGCAAGTTTTCACCGAAAGCTCCCTCATTACACTCGTAGCGATTGTTCTTTTGCATATTTGTTTGAGAAGTGGAAATTCAACTAACTAAGTCTCATCCCAGCCGTAGTATCTATCGGGAACAACGAATGTCAGCTCTCTTCTCTGCATCTCGAGTATTGTTTATTACCCNTTTATGCTGCAACAGGTCCTTCCTTGCATCGGCAAGCATTTTGCATCATCATGCTGCCAACCACATGATGCTGTTTCTGAAGCCATAATTAGGCTGTGCGATTTATAAATTGGTAACAAAATACGCTTGAATATGCCGCCGTTGCAAGTTTTTGAAAAGATCTGTACATATCTGGTCGCAAAGTGATATATTCAATTCAGGAGAGGGAAAAGACAACAATTGATTACGTAGACGAAAATGGAAACAGAGGAGAGCCTTGGGAAAAGCCCAAAGACTTTGGGGGTCGGTAATCTTCTGGAGCTGAGATTTTGAGGCGGGCATACATGCTCGACGCGCCCATCACACGGCCGGCCGTGATTCAATATTTCCAGAACGCCACAAGGCTGGAACCATCGCCGCAAAAAGTGTGCAGGCTAACCACATTGATATGTGCGGTTGTATCTTCAGTCATCCTGAAGTTCGGTGAACAATTGTGGTTGATAGGCCAGCCTCGTTTTCCTTCACACCTACTTACCTTACTTTGCCACAAATGAGCCAACAAAATGCCGAGTCGCATACTGGCCGAGGAACACAACTCTGCCAGTACATTCTTGAGGTACAGTTCGTGATCTTCATTCAACCTACGGGATGCAATTGATGATGGATGCGTTGATCTTGTCAAGTGATATGAATCAGTTAATGACACTGTAAAAGCGGCCTGTACAGAGACTCTGGAGCTGCAGACTGCGCTCCCACTTCCTGCCTTTGAAAAACCCCAAAGTAATATTCTACGACCCCACTAGGAAGATGAAAAGCTAGTCACAAGACCGTGGCCGTGGGTACGAAGCCGACAGGCAGACATATTCTGTTTCGCAGACACAACTTTCCAACAAATCGTGAAGGCCTGGTGGCGTTGCCTCATCTCCTCGGTAAGCTGGCGCGGCCAAAAACATCTGAGGTGAAAGGAACCCAAAGGCCTGGCTGTCCATGATATTCGATCCTTGCTGGTCGTCTCTCGGGATGACGAAGAGCATGCCCGCCGTTATGAGCGTCGGGAAAATATGAAGGATGGCTATGTCGGGGATGCTGGAGGCCATGATGACGTGCGTTGCTATGATCATGGTGATGAAAACCAACTGCCTGGTCGTTATCATCACCATAGTAAGATTCAACAGTGAATGCATCACCGTTATCGGACAGCTCTTGGTCTTGGTCCTGATCTTGATCTTGATCTTGGACTTGCTCTTGGATAACATTTTGTATCATGATCGGCGAGTGACTGCGAGCCCGATGAGAGTGTCCTTGGTATTGATTATTTGATGAGCATTGACAAGTTGAGCTGGCGTTTTGTTGACAGTATGGACAATATCCTGGCAGTTGTCCCATGTTGTTGAAGTTCGATAGTTGCAACCCATGATGGCTCGATCTAGGTGTGATGACACGCTGGATGTGACCCATGACATCCGCGATCCGACCTATCTCTTGTATCGGATCTTCCTGCAGCTTGTGGTCGACTAATCGTTCAACTTGGTCGTCACGATGCTCCTCAATTCTTTCGTGCCTGTCCCTAACTTTTTCCTGATGTTTCTGCTCCTCGTCCAACTTCTTCTGGAGCGCGTCCGCGATGTCCTGAACCTTCCTCACGGCTTCTTCTGTCTCCTTCTCACATCTTGCCTTGGCATCCTTCTTCTCTTTATCCGCTTTATCTCTCTCCGCCTTTCTTTTGGCTTCATCCTTCACCTTCTTATCCAGTCGGTACTTCAGATCAGCAAAAGTGTGAGAGATGCCGTCACGTGCCGTATCCCATTTGCTCCTCAAATCATGGAAATGGGGATCAATGAGATCTTTGTGCCGATGAGGATCCCATGATGGAAAAAGTAACGAGTGATGTGATGAAGAGTAGTAATGGTGGTCACGATGATCGTGCGGATGATGCGTTGGAGGGTAGGCAATTTCCGACAGTGCCTGGATGATCTCATCCACTTCCCGGACGTATCCTGAGAGCTCCATCCTGGCAATATCTAAAGATCCGTAAATGACTTTGAACTTGAGTCATAACTGAAGTTTCGAAAGATCAACATACCGTCTCCATTATCAGAATCCGCACCTGGTAAGCCGGTTACATAATGCGCTTCGACGAAAGATTCCCCTCCAGACAATGCACTCTGTAACGAATCAAGTTGAGCATGGTATGAACCGACATGTCTGTTGGTCTTAATTTCTGAGCAAAGAGTTACTGCCCGACGCAAGTCTTTCTTGATTTGTTCGACGAGATAGTTGAAAGGGCTTGTAACAGATGGTGGAGGCATCGTGATTTGTGTCTCGTGCTTTTGAATCTGCTTGAATCTTTAAAGTTTTTGTTGAAATGGAATGAATTGTTATGCAAGGATACTGCTCGAGCATAAGAAATGCGAGGATCACTGACAGGCTGGTAATTTATGGCTCATGGCAGCATGACTACACCATCTTGTTTGGATCACACCACTGTACGGGTTTCACCACATAAAAGCCCCCTCAGTGCCTCCAACGGAATCACATCGCAAATTGTCCCAAATCATGAACACACAACTGCTTAAATCAATCACATGGTCTCGTTATGAATTATTGAGGGCACGCCAAAACATAAGTCTCGGATCCAGGCGTGGCGATGGTCCTGTTTGACAGCCGCTTCGTTACGTGCCGATCACTCCACAACGAGATATCGCCGAACGCGGGGAAGCAGTAATTGGACACCTGTAGAGTTTGGTATTGAACCCGAGAATCGGGCTTGCCAGCCTCCCCACAAAGTTAAGCATCAGTCCACCAGTGGTACGACTGCGATAAGTTCATGCTTTCGAAGCGAGCAACACACGACTATTTCTCGCTTGACAGTGGGTAATTCCCGCTGCAACGGGTATACTGTAGATAGGCAGAGTAGGTCGGTGGACTGAGACTGGTAACGAATGTACGTACCAAATGGATGTTGTAAGTATTCAGGAATGCCATTTCGTGTTTCTCGGTATGCTAGAACATCACGTCAAACACAGCACCGTTTCCTAATTTGCTCGGCTCACTTAGCGGTAAGCAACAACAACAACAAGGGCAAGCTTCAACAGACAGCACGCGTTGAGCTTTGGAATATGAAAAGACAAGCTACAGCATTTTTGACGAGGTACGTTCTATAAATTTTTCTTTTTTCGCCATTTCTCTGGAACAATTCTGGGGCACTATTGGCAAGTGATGACAAAGTCACCATCGGTTCAAACCACATGTTTTGTCAATTTGACTGGCACGTTCCTAATGTTTCTGAATACTTGCAAATTCTACAACAACTCCTCCACATGACTCCAGATATACCGATCGAGATTCAAGTACTGTTATAAACAGCCACATACTCCACTCTCATCGGCACGCCCGGCCTTGTCGCCTCAATCGGCGTCGTACTCCCGAGAACATTATTCGGGAAGCTCCCACCAATCGCCAAATTCAGCAGAATGAAACACCCACCATGAACCGTAGTAGCCCAAAGCTCACTTCCCAACTGCGTCTCCGTAATAGTCTGATAAGTCGTCCCATCAACCTCCCAAGAGATCTTCTCAGGACTCGCAGTCCGATCAACCACAATCGCAAAAGTGTGAAAATTCCCTTGACAAGCTGTCCCATTGCCACAAGGCGAGTTTGCAGATATTCCATTCGTTTCATCGCATTTCCCACCAGGATTGACATCGCAGTGTAGCGTACCCCAGACTTTGTTCAGACCGTTGACATTCTCCATGATATCAAACTCCCCCACGATTGGCCAGTTGGTATAGACTCCACGAAAAGCACCGCCCAATGTCCAGAACGCGGGCCAGTAGCCGGTTGCTGCTGTGCCGGTGATGTCGGGCATGGCGACACTGCCTTGAATGCGCATCTTGCCTCCTTTGGCGGCGACGAAGTCTTTGCGTTGGGTTTCAATACGAGCGGATGTCCATGCGCCTGCGGGGTTGCGGAGGGGAGTGATGGAGAGGCTGCCGTTGCCGGAGAGGGCGAGGTTCTCGGGTGAGCTGGTGTAGGTTTGAATTTCGCCTGTACCAAACTGTGTTACGTTAGAAATGGTATTGAAGATTATATGTGACATGACCAGCATCTGCCAGGGACCAAGTGTTGACTTACATTGGGAGCACCGCCTGGGTAAGATGTGCCGGTTGTCACGATCCAATTCGCGGGGTCAGGTAGGCTCTTTGCAGTTCCAACAAAGTCATCACTCCAAGTGAGAGTGAAGCCTGGAAATTGGGGGATCGCAGCATTTACGCTGTGTGCAAACGATAACGCCGCTGTTAGAACTTTGAAATAAGTCATCTTGTAGGATGTAGTAAAGGAGTGTTGATTCAAATGGTCAAGAGCGTAGTCAAGGAAAGAATGGGGTTCAAGAGGAGAAAATGAATGAAGACCAAGAGCTTGAAGAACAAATTAATCTCTACTAACCAGTGTATACTTATAGATAGAAAACAGATCGACGCCTCATTGTATGCCTCCATACCAAGGTTGCCGAGTATTTCGGACTCTCATCCTAGAACACCACCGACGCCGGTTGAAGACTTCTTGGAAATCCTTCTAAATGGACATTAAAAGTCAAATAGACATTTTCTCTCATATCAATTAGCGCCCAAGCCGATGCACCAGTACAAAAGACTCAGATAGATGAGTCTATACCAAAATCGGAATGTTGTCAAACGGTGTTCTCCACCCAGCTCATGCCTTCACTCTAGACTTTGATCCCATGGCTCGCTTCGAGACAAATTCCATCTGGGTCTTCTCGCTAAATCATCGCTAATGGATGCGTGGGGATGGATAGATTTATCAGCAGCTGTGTTGTGTGGAGCTGCCACGTTTTGGGCTGCAGGATTGCCGGACATTTCCCACGAGCATCCTTTTTTTGCTGAATTGACAATCTTCCTTATGCTTCCAGATAATCTCGAGTGATATGCAAGTAAAAGACACGATTCTTCATGCTGCTGATATATGAAGGCCATTGAGATTTTTGACGCCCAGTATATGGAGCCGAAGACATTTTGCGTGTTTACGTCGCCCGGATATAGGGGCTCGCTAACAAGATACCCAAGCGAGGGATGCTTGAGTCTACGCTCACGAGACCTTCGCCCTTGATTTCTAGAATCTCAGGCATTCCATCTGATTTCAAAATCCCAATTCTTGCCCCAAGATATCACTCCGAATTTCTCGAAAAATGGAACGAATATCGTATCTCTCCTCTCTTTCCCTGCGCCAATTGCGCTTTCGCATTTGCTCCCGATGCCCCTCTTCTCTTATCACCAGTTCTATAACCTCAAAATACACCAAACAAAACAATTCCAAACGAAACCAAACAGCCCACTATCTCCACAGCTAGCACCTCAGCCAGTTGCCAAGAACAGAGAAAAAAATAAGAATTGCAACATCCGATCATAAAACCTGACAGGCTTGACAGCTCGCTAAGCGATTCCTCTTTAAAGCTTGTCCTTCACGATGCGTCCCAACTTCAGACGGGATGCTCCACCTCGTCCCCATTTTTATTTCTGGAAATAACTCAATGTTATCGCTTTAAAAGTGGAGACTAAAGGATCAGATGTCCCCAAAACTGACAGGAGCAATCTACCCCAAACATCGGCAATCAGCAATCAGTAATCATCAGATCACCCCCTCCAAGACTCTCTCTCAACTGCATGAAGATTCCGCAACCCCCCCTGCCGTTAAAAAAAGCTTATCTGGAAGGTTGTAAGCGATGTTCTGCATCTATTTTAGCTCCCGTATTTCGAAACAGGATGGGAAAGTCTAATACTCCCTGTCCCAAAGTGTCGTTCAGTGACTAAGCGAGGTCGGGTGAATTGAGTCGCAGAGGTCCAAAAGACTACAGTACCATACTTTGGCACTGCTGGGGGCTTGATCGTCCTCTTCAAAGACGAGAGAATCGCTCAATTTTGTTATTTCTGCACGGCGTTGGGAATGTATACACAGATGGTAGGTAGTATATACAAGGTATATGTGATAGAACAATGCAAGTAGATACACGCATCGCAATCCTCTAGAGCGCCGCTCCAATGTCAAACCCAGCTAAGGATATAGATATATACAACATGATTTTTGACGCCGAGATCCCCTGCCTTCCAATGACATCCTCTCCAGAACTAGATATCCAACCCAGGGGTATCCTGTGTGCCTATGTAAACAAATTTTCATAACCACATACACGATGATATCCAAAGGCTCCAGCCGGCCAATCATCCGTTCCCTCCATTTCCCATATTCATATCCACATTCCCAGACATTCCACTTCCAGCAGGCATACCAACCTGCGTCGTCGCCCCGTTGTCGAAGAAGTTCAGCACGTCCTGAGGCAGATATTCCAACCAAGGCATCATCTCGCCGCCCATGGAAGTCATATCAATCTCTTGGCTCTCCATCATCATGTCCCCAACATTACTCATGAAGTTCGTGCCCGGGAAGCCGTTGTTGCTGTGCGAGAAATCATATGATCCAGCATCATGACGATTGTTAGGAGATGTCATGTTCTGGTCGTAGGAATGGTGGGAAATTGGTGTGCCATGAGCGAAAGGAGAGCTTTGTAGGCCAAGAAGCATTTCGGCATCTGAGGTTGAAGCTGAGTCCGTAGTCATGGATGGGTATTTTGGTGCTGGCGGTGGCATTGGTTGAGAGCTTTGTCGACGTGGTGCCGCAAAGGGGGCATATCGCGGATGGTAAGATGTCGATGTAGAGGATGCTGTCGCTTCTGGTAGACTTTGTCGAATAGGATCGTAAATCATATTGCCGGCGGCTGGTGGGGGTGGAGGAGGCGGCTGAGGATTTTCGCCTGCCATATTTTGATACATGAATGTAAGGTTCGAGCTTGGAGAGTTCGTTGTACCAGTCAATGACCAACCAATCGCCTGTGACGGATCGATGGCTGGTGATCCAGGAAGATTTTCCATTCGAGGAGACTTGAGGTCGGGGAAACGGCCAGGAGTGGAAGCTGTCAATTTCTTTTGCCAATTGGGTATCAAATCATGTTTGATCTTTGTGCTTTCGTACTCCTGCTCCGTGTAAGTTTCTGGATCCCAGATACCTTTGGCCTTTTGATCCAGTGCCACCAAGATGTATCTTGTCCCGGCCCAATACGTCTCTAGTTGTTGCAAAGCCTTATAGCAACGTTGGTAATTTTGATTTGCAGCCGAAGCAAGTAGTGTGTGCTTCTGTTTCTGCTCATTAGATACATTCTTCAGGGTAGGATCTTTGACATCGACGGACTTGTCGCCATTCCGTGGAGGACTTACGTCTCGTGAAGTAGGCTGCGATGCAGTATGAGCAGCGGACTCCATGAGAAACGCACAGGCCGCGATGTACATAGGCTGACTGGTGAACGGGTTCCCGATGAAGCTCCTGGGGTCAATCAATTCCGCAAAAGCCAAGATGTCAGCGATAGTCTTAGCTGACGACATGCTGAGTTCTCGACTGTGGGGGAGCAGGGACAGAATCTGGCCTTCGAATGAGTGCATGAGCGTCGGTTGATGTAACAGCATGATAAGAGTATGGAACCAGAAATGCACCTACGTCGTGTTAGCGGCATTCTTAGGCTATGTCAGGGTTAAATTACCAAGATGAAGTTTGTGCCCTCCCCAGACTTGACATAATGCTGGAAATTTGCAGCATTGAACGTCAACCTTTGGTCGAGCCTCTGATATAGCTGAGTGAGGTCTTTCTCCATTCCTTGCAGGCCCTCAATCTTCTTCGGCGTAACATCCTTGGCATCTCTGATATTATTCAAGAGGTCGGATACTCTGCCATACAAATGTATGATCTGAATCAAGGCAGGAAATGGATTTGGCCATCCACTATCAGCATTCGATGTAATCTCCGGGAACGACAACTCGAAGTCTTCATCCCTCAAAGTGACAGGTCTGCCAGTCCCAGATGAGATGACACGATCAAGCATAAAAACAGCCCACAATGTGTCGATCCTCTCCTGCTCTACGTCTTTCATTTCTTGGACACTAATGGCAGGAGGGACATCTGAGCGTGTCGAGTCAGTGCTTGACCGGTGATAACCAGGGTCCTTTTGTCCTTGATGCTTGACACCGTCAAGTTTCTGCAGACCTAGATCCACGGCCATTCGAATCGCGCATCCCAAATACATCCATAGAGCACTATCCTGATTGGCTCCAAAGCCCTCGTATGCGAGAAGTAAGCATGCTTGCACGGCTGCTACTGTCGGGCATGGAAATGTATCAACAACAGCAGCCTTTGCTCTCTGCGCGAACCCATGGCCATACTCTGATTTTGGTAACAAATTGTCGGGGTGTCCAATAAGCAGAGGGTGATCTGAAAAGCGAGCGGCCAGACCACAGACTGCGTCCACAAGGATTGGTTCCACAGACTTCTCTTCCACACGTTGAATAAAAGACTTCTGACGGAGGAAAGGATAATTCGATCCTAGATGTGCGAAGAATGTCTCGACAAGATGGATGATAAGTCGGTTCACAGGCAATGGATCGTTCTGGTCATATATTGGCATGTCTATGGCAGATCTCGGCTCCGGCCCAGTCTGTGGTTGCGTACCTCCGTATACAGAACCGCCACCGCCAATACCATTTGAGCCTGGAGACACTGCATTGTTAGCACTGTACAACCCTTCTCGAAATCGGGACATACTCGCTACTGATGACCCGCCTGTACTCCTCCGATGTTCTCTAACCGAAACAACCATTTGTTTAAAGCCAGGCACGATTGCAGTAGGTCCGAAATATCGGAAATAGGGTACTCGATGGTTCTCATGAGGTACAGCAGGTGATCGTTCTGCTAATAGACAGTCAGTGTCAGATTATTCCCCCAAGCCGTCCCATCATACCTGTCGGGCTTTGCGCTTCGTCTGAAAACACTGCACTGTCCCTGTAGTCCATAAACGAGCCCCTTCCTTTCCCACTATCTCTTGTGTCCTGACGTTTCAGAGGACTTGGATCGTAGTTGGAATAATTCTGCTGCTTCGAATGTGCATTTGCCCTCTTCATCTCCGGGCTTGCGCCCGAATGGCTGCTCTGAGACGGTCGCTGCCTATGCCCACTGTTTCTTCTCGCCGGCGTCCCATCTGTGCTTCTACTGTCTTCTTCCTCTTCATCATCATAGTCGTTATCTCTCCGTGAGCTGTTATCGCTCTCCTTCCTCTCTCTCTTCATATTTCCCTCTGGCCCCTCGGCATATCCCATACATTCATGTCCGTTATCTGTACAAGTCGAGCAGAGTGGCCTCTTGCCGTCGCACCTTGTTTTACGTTTTCGACATGTCCGGCACCTAGAAAACAAACCATCAGCTCAATGATTCCAATCATCACGTAAAAGTCGCATCGTGCGCGTCACATCAAGCGCGACCTCCAGATCAACACCCACACCACCAAAATAAGGAAAAAACCTACGCAGCATTGATTCTCCTCCTCTTGGGTGGCGGCTGACCTTCATTGTTCACGAACCGGATCTGCTTGGGCGGTGGGAATTGCTGTGTTGGAGATGCTGCCCCTGCCCCATTCAAATTCGCAGCTGGGGGCGCGCTGCTGGTTGGGGACGTCGCACTCATCCCTGCCTGCGCTCCTCAGAGCGACACATTCGATGTCCGTATCGATCAGGGCACATCTTCCTGCGCGCGCATAGTCTGCCTCGAGGGATCTGGCGTACGGAGTCGTGAAGAAGCTCTGGGGGAGATTGGAATAAAGTTGCGGAGGCGGGGAAAGGTGTGGGCGAAGTGGATTTGTTGCTGGGATGAAAGCTGGAGAGAGCTTGCTGGGCAGAAGTTACGGACTGTGGAGAAGTGCCGAGTCTGGACTTGCAGGCAGGAAGCGCTGATTTGTCTGCTTGTTTCTGACCATTGACCTCAAACGTGACGCTTATCTATCTCTATTTGACACTGAAAAATGATTATTCGTTTATCGAAACAATTCTTATATGGTTTGAGGAGTGCCTGAGATTGAGTATCAATTGGGTGTTCAAATAAGCCCTGGGAAACGGAGGCCAAAATGCCGAGGCCCATTCGAGTAACACAGCAACACCAGCACGTGGACGCAATAGCTGTAAGAGCAAGCATTTTTTCTGCGATGCTTTGTGGGAAATATCTTTGTTGAAAAGACCAGAAACAATGGTAGTTCTCAGAAGAACGAACACCTTCACCGAGCCAGCTGGCGAGCTGGGTATTTGCCAGTCTTAGCCGTGTAACTGTCCACTCGCTACCCCCATTTCAAGCGAGGCAACAAAGGCGTCTCGCCTTGCCACCTTGCTTACACGCTTGATTCGTCTAGTAGGGAAGAAAACAATGGAAGTCTCTTCTCAGCTCGTACAGCTTTGATTTTCCGATCTATGCGTCTCTGTAGTCTGCTCACTAAATATGCTAAGATAACTCCGGTGCTTTGCCGTCCGCCTCGAAGATCAAGTCAATTATGGAACGGTATATTCTTGAGCTTAGAAATTTGCAAATTGGTCATCGTCTGAGGAGCACAATAGTCCATTAATGATCGCCTGGGGATTCCTAGAATCTCTACCTCTTCTAAGTCGTACATGCACCAGCAATCCCGTGACTGACACAGAACTGGCTGACAGCCGGCATAATTACTACCACTTACGCCGGAATCAATACAAATAAGTCTTGCCCGGTAGTTGGAATGCTGCCAATTCCTGTATTATACCTCAATTGTCGAAATAGCCCCACAACGCTCTTCCAAATTCTTCAAAAATTACCTCCTATTGTGCCCTCCTATTATTGAAATCTAAGCGAGACTGCCAACCAAAACAATAGCCCCGATCCTCTCCTATTGTTCTTAGCGAGCTTCAAACCCAGTGAGCGCCAACAAAGTCCAAACACAATACCTGTCGAACCGCAATAGCAAGAGTAAGAGCAAGATCTCGCCCACGATGAGCCACTAGAGTCACGAAGGAGCTTCTACAGGAGTATATTGACCCTTCCTCTTCCTCTATCTTAGATTTTCTTTGAAACCATTGACCAAAAACACAAGATCGTGATCACGTCAACATCAAATCAACCATCAACATCAAACTTTACCAGGACGAATCCATTTCACATCAGGCCGCACCATCTCTCTCTTCTCAACCATCAAAGTAAGTTGTCGATCTTGCAAAGTCCATCCATCCACCAATCCATCACACCATCTTACCCAAATTCTCAGCACTCAAAGTGGCACCAAGATCCTCCTCCCGCACCGCCAACACCACCACCACCACCATCACTAAGTTCAAGTCCAGCAAGTCTGGCAAGAAAACCTCCCGCAGCACCAAGAAGCCAGCCAACCCATCCGCCCGTCCTCGCGGTTGCCCCCGAGGCAAAGTTCCCGCCGCCCGCCTCGCCGCCCTCAAAGCCGCGCGCGAAGAGCGAAAAGCCTACCTCGCTCTCTCTCCCAGAGAACGTGTCTTGAGAGACACGGATGTCCCGGGTCCGTTGAAGCCGGGTGGGGAGCAGGAGAAAGTTTCGCGTCGGTGAGTCTCTTCAATCCCTATCTTCACTCCTGTTTCCTCTCCTATACTTTGAGAACATTGCCGGATTGTATCTAATTGGAGTTGTATGTAGGATCATCACCCGTGCCTGCACAGCCAAGCTCAAGGCATACCGGGAGTGGATTGAGGAGTGGGCCATGGAGAATATGCCGCATGATCCGTTCTTGCATCAGATGCCGTGGAAGACTAGGTTTATTGATGGGATGGAGGGACCGACCTACCATGTGGATGGGGCTTGGAGGAGTAATCGCTGGATGTTGGTTTAGTTCTGGGGAGGTCTGGTGAGGTTTGGAGAGTTTATTTGGTATTCGGACGCTGTGTCGGGGTTGGAGTTGGGAGTTTGAGTCATTTGAGTTACTTGGTAGAACGATAGACTGATTGTTTGCAAAGAATCGATGAAGAAATCTTCCCTTCCATCGGAACTGCCTCATTTACCTGCATTCATGTGACACAGATGATGCGAAATCCAGGGCTGTGCGACGATGAACGTGATTTTATTAGAGTAACATCATAATCGTGAAGAGTCTAGCCAACCTCGCTATGTATCCAAGCCAACGCTATATTTCGCCGAAACAACCCGAGAAAGTTATCACTTCTTCTTGTAGATATCATCATCACTATTTCAGTTAGCAAGAACGACGTATTGTCAGAGCAGAATAATAACTTACAACTTCCCAAATTGATCTCTGCCCTCAGCATCCTTGTTCACCCAAACACTCAGACTCACACCTGGGCAAGTGAAAACACCATATCCCTCACCATCGATCTCTACCTCTCCCTCACCCCACCCGAGAACATCGGTCCACTTCTCACCAGCATGCATTTCGCCGACATGCATTCTCTTCTCGCCTGGACCGGCATTACTCATCACAGTAGCACAGCCAAATCGCTTATCCCAGGTTCCATATCTGACCCATCCAATACAAGTAGCGAAATCGAAGTAGTCAGCCTGCTTGCCGTAGGCGTAGAGTTTGCGTGCGAGTGTCAAAGAGGGCAGGGCACCACCGCAGGATGGTGGGAATGGGTGCTCGCCTTGAATGCCGTAGAGATCGCCATAGAAGACGCAGGGGTAGCCGGTGTCGCGGAGGAGGATCAGTGCGTAGGCGAGTGGCTTGAAGAATGGCTCGATGGCGGNTTCGAGCGCTTGGTAGGGTTGGGTATCGTGATTCATTACCAATGTCTAGATCATCAGCGTTTGAACTTATGGGGGTCGCGATGAAGACATACCACAGCGTTGATCGGCTCTTTCTGGACAAGAGTATCATCAAACACTTTTCTCAGATCTCCACCCTCCGTCTTGCTCAAAGTACTAAAGTTATACACGAGCGGCGCATCGAACAGAGAGAATTTCTTGCCCATTCGTTGCAAATAGGCACTCATGTCGTCCAAGCTATCTTTCCAGAACTCGCCGACGAAGAACCATCCCTTGCCATGCGTCTCATCCATCTTGGTAATAAACTCTCTGAGGAAATCCTCGCTGAAGTGCTTCACGGCATCGAAGCGAATGCCCTTTAGGGTTATCTCCTTGCTCAACCAGACACCCCAGTTGATCACATCTGCACTGACTTCTCCATGCGAATAATCGAGATCGGCAAACATGAGATAATCATAATTACCCTTCTCTGAATCAACATCATCTCCATCGGCCCAACCCTTGGTTTTGTCTCCTAGAATCTTGTAAATGGCGGTCTTGTTGTTGTCGGCATTGTAATCCGTGCCGGAGAAATGGTACCAATGGTACTTTTGCTTCGAGTACTTGTCTCCTCGGCCGGGAAAGTCGAAGCCCAACCATGCGTCGATTTTGTATGGATCGGAGATGGTCTTGTTTCGGTCATCGGAATCAACTTCTTGGGCTTCGCACTTCTCCTTGTGGTCTGCAGCGGCTTTGTGGTTCAGGACTGGAAGTATGTATTAGCTATGGCCTTGAGCTGCTGCGAACGCGCCACATACCTGCATCCCAGTAAATTCCAACCCCGACTTCGTTCGCCTTCTTGGCCATTGCCACGAGCTCTTCCTTTGTGCCCCATTTTGTTGCCTTTCCTCCCTTCTGATCGAACTCACCCAGGTCGTACAGATCGTAGATGTCGTAGCCGTTGCCAGAGGGAGAGGAAGCTTTGCATCCAGGAGGAACCCAGATGTTGTCGATACCGGCAGCTTTAAGCTGGGGGATGTTGTCGTGGAGCCGAACCCAATGCTTATGGTCGTCAGGAACGTACCATTCGAAGCCTTGCATCATGGTCATATTCTCCGGAGTCGGAGTCTGCTCTGAGAAGAGGTCAGCCAAGTAGAAGAAGAATTGGTTGCATTGTTTACCTGAGTCTGCCATCTTGCCGTCTTGTCTTCTTGGTCTATTGATGTTCCGTTCTGAAGCTTTTCTAAATGTCTGCGAATGGATTGCAAAAATTGAGCGATTTCTAGCAAGCAAAGGATATCCAAAAAGTCGATGAAGGAGCGAGCCAGAAATATGCAAGAAGTCAAAGAAGTTGAAAAGCAGGAAACACGTAAACAAGTCGCAGCCCCTCCATGCACATGCATCGCATTCTCACTCCCCCACCAAGGAAATCAGCTTTCGCTTCGTCGCTTGAAGATAAGGGTCGAGACCCCTGACGATCTTGGCCCATGACGTAGAAGGCTTCAAATAGGACGTTTCGTTGGGAATAGAACTAAAAAAAGCCGCAAGCCGGTCTTGTTTCCTTGAAGATATGTGGAATCTATCTCAAGATATCGGTAAGAAGGAATTCGCGTGCATTGACTCACGCGTTGTTGCACGGCATATGCGCTCGAGGTTTCTGCATGTCTGTTTGGTGTATCCTGGATATCTCAGTTACATGACTATCCCCTGATCATGAATTGAAGCATCGCGAGCTCGAGCAGGCACGAGATGATCGCACGACGTATAGAAGGGACTTGAGAGCTCTGTTTCCATGTCTGGTGTCTTTGACTTAAGAGGAAGAGAACCCCGAACCTACCTGGGTACGAGATACGGGAACTCGGAGGATACTGTACAGCTAAGGCGGACTTCTTCTGCCGTTTGCGATGCGAACCTTTCTATCACCATGCGGGTGCAACAGACGAGCAAATATCATGGAGACTTGTACAGTTACATATAACTCCAAGACGATATCGCAAAACTCCATGTCTTTAAGTGTTGTGGTATCGACCTGGATAATGATTAGCCTGCCTATCAGAAGGTTCCCGGCTCGCGACACGAACAGGCTTTTGGGAAGTTGCGATTTGATGCTTAAACCTGGTCGATGACAGCGACCTTTTGAGCGAAGAAGCCAAAATACTGGAAGCACATCATTTGAAATGAGTACGGCTCCTCAACAGTCAAATTCTGGCAAATATCACCATCTCAAGGTTTGTGGTGTTTTAATCTGCGTATCTAACCGCGGTCTCGTCAGTGGCTGATCGCGAAATTATCCGTTGCCATCGTGGCAACCGCACATCAACAAACGCCAGCACTGACATTCAACCTCGAAAAATAACTTTCACATGCACCACCACCACGAACTATATATTCAATAACACAGCCTCATATACCAACATAAGCAAACAGCTTGACGTATCATCTTGCACCGGATCCCTCGATAGGATTCGGGTTGCTGCATGAACCGACTTGCCGCGTCATTATTTACTTAAAGCAAATATCGGCCCTCGAGCTTTCCCGTCGGAATGCGGAACACAACTCCCCCGAAGGACTTCGAAATCCACGTCGACCCTTCATGTCTCTCTGACGGAACGAACTCACACGATAATACGAGCGAAAAGCCTGCGGAGGAAGAAAGCAAAATACAGGGTGAAATGTCGCCAGAACGAGTCTCGAGTAATCAGACGGTGGTACACCATGATTCATGGGGAGAAGGAGAGATAAAGGCCAAGTCATCGCATGAAGTTGTAGAAGATGCCAGCACGGTTGGTCCGGAAGAGGAACATAAGGAAAACATACCATCACCGCATATCGAACCACTCCAAGCCACAGTAGAAGATGTCCCAGACGAAGAGGAGGATCAACAACAAGGATCTGAGCAGGATAAGGAGGATGAGAAAGAGCGTGCAGCCAGAGAGCGTCAGATTGATCGCATCGAAGCACAAATCCAAGCCGCTGCAAGAGCAGTAGTCGCCAGTATCGAGCAGGACAACTACAGAGGCGGTCAAGACTCAGAGCTGAGCATGCAAACGGATGAAAGCTATGGCCGGGAAGGCACAGAGATGACACACGATGGCACGGAATTGACCTACGAGATGGGCACCGAACTCACATATGGCGACGAGACTGAAGCAACCTACGAATCTGATCACGACAACCACTCGAAGCACGAAGACGAGGCGGATCCAACATACGGATCCCAGACACACTCCGATCACGAAGGGGGAGACACCAGCTCCAATCACGACGGAGATATCGACGACGACGTGTTCAGTAGTTCCGATCGCAGCAAACGAAGCAGCATGAACTCTGATCTACACAGTTCTGATGATAATCAGAAGATCCTTACTTCTCCTGTCGTAGGAGAAGAAGCTGGATCTGCGAATGAAATGGACACAATATCTCGCGTTCCCAGCTCGTCTTCGTATATGCAAACGCCTGTGGATCTGTCTTCACGAACTCCAAGCAAGATCCTCTCCAGGCCGCCATTCCGAACACCCTCCTCCGTTCGCGCAATGCAGATGTCCTCTCCTACACAATCAGTCTTCGGATCTCCAAGGTCCGCGAAAAGAAATATGCCAACTGTCTCCCGAATCGGCACTCCCAACTCCCAGTACTCGCCATCCAAGCGAACACCCACACGATTCAAGCCTAAGAAAGAACCTCTCGTCCTCCTCCACGTCACCGTCCTCCCACTCCAGTGGCCATACTCGCACCTAATGTCCTCTCCCGAAATTCCCACATCCCTCCAAACAGTCAAAGAAAGCTGGAGACTGCTCCAAGAAAAGCTGGGAGACACCGTTCTCGAACGTGGGATCTTACTTCCCCATCCCCAAGATTCCTACGAAGTACTCGAAGAGCGCCTCCTCGAAGCCCTCGAGCTACCCGTGCGTCCTCGTGCCAAGATCCTCAAATGCGGTCACTACATGGGGCCCTCCGACTCCGAAGCACCCAGCTCAGACGAAGATGGCGACGGCGACGATAATTGGGGAGCAGAGACAAGAGAAGAGAGGAAATGGTGTGATATCTGTAGACGGGATGTTCGTCTCGAGATAGTTGGCGATGTAAGCAAAGGAGAACGGAGGTTCCGTGTTAAGATTTATGCGAGCAATGGGCTTATGCGAGCTGGTGCTTGGGCTGCGGCGTGGAGGGAGATGGAGCGGGTGGATGTAGAGCTCGAGCCGTACGTTGAGATGCATCAACATTCCGAGTTAGAGCATCTCGCTCTCACCACTCCTCACGAAGAAGAGACAGAGGAGCGAAGGGAATTGGACGATGGATTTGAAGACGAGGAACTTGTCATCGAGCACGTGCATGACCACGAAGCTGAGAAGAGAAGAGAGGAGGAAATTAGGCGGCGTGATGAAGAGACACGTCTACACGAGGAGGAACAAATGCGGAAACAAATGGCTATCGAGGAAGAGCTTCGACAGAAAATGGTAGAGGAAGAAGAGATGATGCAGAGGAAAGCTATGGAGGAGGAGATGATGCACAGGAAAGCGATAGAGGAAGAGCGCATGCGCGAGATTTACGGGACACCAGAACCATCTGCTTCTCGTCGTAGCTCCTCGAGAATAAGTGTGCATGATGACTCTTCACTTCCGGAATTACTGCTAGCGGCTTTCAAGGTTGCTATGAGAGACTCGAAGAATGTGGCGATTGGTGTTTTGAGTGTCTTAGTTTTGCTTCTGGCATTGAAGCCAAAGAGCTTGCTTGAGGGTGGGCATGTGCAAGCTGTTATGGAGGCACCTTCGCCTGCGCAGGTCACTACTACAGTATTCAAAGAGTTGCCAGTCACGGAGGCCGAACCAGTTTCGCTGGTTGAATCGACCGTCAAAATGGTTTCAGAAACAGCAGAGCAGGAAACTGTCCTGCCAGTCACGACGACTGTTTTCAGAGAGCTTACGGTGACGGAGAGAGTTCCAATGCCCACGGCAACGGATGCATTCTCAGAGGCTTCTGGCAAGATTCACGATCCCTGCGAAACTCCAATCAAGCAGAAGATGGTCAACGCTGCGCCAGTAGTCAATGATCATAGCTCTTTGAACCAGGAGGTCGAAAACGAACAGCCCATGAACGTCTCCGAGCCGGCTGCTGAGATTGAAGTCCAGGAAGACGACTTGTCGATAGGGTTGGAAGACGGCATCCAAGCTGAGGAGCTCCAGATCCCACTGCAAGAACTTGCAGACAAAGTCTCTGCGCCTCCGGCTGAATCTATCGCCTTGGAGCTATCCGACGACTCCGCCGTCATTTCTGATCCAGAGTCAATGGAGCCCGAGTCCTCCACAATACCTGAGATTGCAGTTTAATCGCCTACAACCTCCTGCAATTCCCCAGACAGATACCAGCTACCCACCACCTACCTGACCATAAACAGAACACGACTCTTCTTTCTGACACCAAAAAATTGGATTTGCTGTACGTACATGAGCGAATTAGCGTTGCCATTCATCTTTCGTTGGTGTTGAGCATTTGGATACTGATTCCGCCTTGTTTTGCTTTTTGTTCGTCCACTCGCTCGTATATTGTTGGGATATTGTTGAATTTCTGAGGAAAAGAAACAAACTTTTGGATGTTTTGATGAGGAGAAGCGAAAGGAGGAGCGAGAGGAGGATGGTATATATATGTGTAATGAGATGGGGGGATGGAATGTTGGGTGGAATGTGGCATGGAATGGATGAAGCAACAGATAGGAATGCGAGTTGTAGCGAAGTTGGTTCTCTCGGCGGTGATACCTTGTAGTTAGTGTGTCCCTTTTTGTTCTTGTCGGGAATTGGAAATTAATGAATTATGAAGCAAATCTCGACTGGTCTTTCTTCAATCGCCACATGTTGCGTTCGCATGTGCATGACGTCCGCTTGATTGATGGAGTAGATGAGCAAGTGCTCCCAGAAACCCTCTTGCATTTTTATCTTCTCTCTCGTGGTTAAGCATTCATGGCATTCTTTTCTGAGGATCTTACCATTTAATCGGTTGTTTATATTTTACACGCGGCATGATTTGAAAGTGATGCTGAAGCCAAGATTTGTGCGTACTTGCGAGCGATCTGGACTTATTGGCAACATACACGTGCATCGCAAAAAGCGTTCATCGTAGCTATTTGAGCTTACGCACATTTGCACCCATACATACTTGATCATCTCGCGCATACAAGAAATTCAAAAATGACCCTAGAGACAATCGTCGCTGCGCACTCGCTTCGCCGACCCATAATTCCAGTCCAGTATCGAAACAACCCCCATTGCCCCCAATTTGTTCAACTTGCACATTTGCATTAAGTTCCATAAAACTGTTCAAGTCGTTTTGTTAGCACTCATACAAAATAATTCCAGCACTTTTTAATTACTACAAGTAAAGTGTGGTGCAGCAAACTCACAACGTCAATCGGTTGCGCCTTTACTTCTTCCTCAGCCTCCAACTCAGCCTTGTGTTGTGGGTGGTCCACCACTTCCTCGTCGAAAATCGCGACCAGGCTTAGGCGTGCATGGAACATCGTGAGAACCTCAAAACTCGTCAATTGGATCGGTTTTTGTGTAAGCGAGCGGTGTGGAACACCTACTTTTTTGCTACTGTTGTATCTCTTCGACCTGACTTGACTTATTCCTTCTTTTACATTTACTGCGTTGTGTTGGGCAACGGCTGCGTGCGGCAGAGATGACCTCGAGATTTCGGTCATTGAAATATTGAAGCTCTGTAGGTGTCTGCCTAAGCGTTATGATTTCTGATGAGGAAAGAAGGAGGGAAGTTGCGATTGTGGGAGATGGGGTGGTAGTTATACCTACTCAGTGCTCGCCGCTTCAACTTCACTTGACGAGTCTGAGCCCGCAAAGTTCTGTGCGCTCATCTGACTGGCTTACCCTGTTTGCTACCAATGAGAATAATGACCTTTTGACGCTGTTATAGACCCTTGATGTATTGCGAACTAACTGGCGGGTTGTATCTGCTCCGCAGTACTGTTAGAGTGTAGGGAGAACGTACCGTATCTTCTTTTGTGGGTGCAATTGGCTTCGTTTTTGTTAATTTATAAGTACAGAGATCGCACTCACTCAAATTCTGTATGATAACATCCCATATTGCACTCTACTGTTCATTTGGTATGTGTTCATGTCTTGCTGGCCGGACGCCCTGCTTTAAATCGACGATTTGGTTTCCTTCCCCACAACCAGCGCCTGCTGCTTTCTACATAGTATAAACTCCAATTAGAATACCTTAGTAGTTATGCGGTGTTAGATGGCACCTATTGATACATCTTGCCATACATTGAGGACGAACTGTCCCAGTGGGTTGTGGTCAAGCATCACGTGCACTTTATTGGACAGACACAAAAAAACTTTGAGCTATAACAAATACACACCACCTGTATTTCATTCTAGTTCGATACTAACCTAAGCTGTCCATAATCTTATCTTTGGCCTTTACTCCGTTAAACGTGTGAAATTTCATGGAAATTGCCACGTGATAGTAAGGATTGTGCTTGTCGTCCCTCCGCAAGGCATGTTTCTCCTACATACTCTATTACAACTGGGAAACAAGTTGAGACTTTGCGAGGGGTACTTCATCATACGACAAGGTCTTGACTTCACCTCACGTAGAGAGTTTAGGTCACGATCAGTTACTGCAGAACTTTGCCGATGTCCCGCTGTTCTTATGGCTGCCTAAGTACGTTCATTTGACATATGATTTGAGATCTTGCGCACTCTTCACTCAACTTCATATATCGCGAGAAATGTCTCGGGGTTTCCTTCAAATCACTTAGCAACGTTCGAAATTATGTCGCCTCTGCTTTCACTTCCTCTCGAGTTGCGTGACAAGATCCTCGGGTTTGTCATTTTGTCCACGATCGTGGCCCCGCCTGAATCCCCAAACAACGCAGACGACCGAGAACGACTCAAGGACACGAAGTACTATGGCTGGTCTGCAGGATGCAGAGTCCTCTATCAAAAAGACACCCAGTTCCAGGGCATTCCAACCCTCGCCATCAATCGACAACTCCGTCGTGAGACCTTGGACATCATGTCCCTCATGCAGCTCCCTAGCCTGCGATTCTACAAACTAGACGTAATGATCGTGGAGGAGCGTACATTGTGGCCTACATGGCTATATATCCCGACAACCACAAGTCGAGTAGAGGAAGTCCGCTCTACCTTCAGAATAATGGGTGCGGCAGGAGGTCGTCGGAGTGGCTACGACGGTGGGGATGGTGGACCGCCAGTTATAGTTTGGGCCTTCTTCAACCTGCTCGAACGCTTCTTGCAAGTAGGACCTGTCAGTCGACAGAACAAGCCTCACGATAAACCTATCAAGATTCGACACATCATCTTAGATGTCCTGACGCCAAATGTGCCAGCCGATATGATCGGCCCGAACATCAGACAGAACAGATTGAGGAGGCTGAGGAAGCAAAGCGGGATTAATTATCTGAAGAATCCGAGAACTGTGCTAGCGTTTATCATGGAGTACTTGGGCTTTTTGGAGGGTTCGCCTGGGGGCGAGATCGCATCGGTGGCGTATGAGAAGTTGGGAAAAATCACTTTCATGGTGGATGGAGTTATGGTTCGTGAGTTTATAGCGACAAAATGGTAAGATCACTGAACACTAAGCCCCTAAAATCGGTTCAAAAAATACTCCGGACTTTGAAAAAGCTATTGACTAATTTGGGTCTTTGTGCTCTAGTACACTGAGAGAGGGGAATGATGAAATGGCGACTGATCCGCCACAAGAGTCTCGTAATACTCTTGAGCCCCTCTTCGAAGATTGGGATCTGAAGAGGCAGACACGGCCAGCTACTACTACTGAGACAAAAACAGCGGCAACAACACATCCAGACGGAGTAGTTGCGGCGGAGCAGGAGTAACGAAGTAAAGGCTCCTTTGAGGAAACCAACATGCAGCTCTAGTAGGCTCAGGCTTGTACTCTTCCTGAAGTCTCCTGACTCCAGGACAAGAAAACCCCCATTTGGAAATTCCCATGCCATGAAGCTATATCATGCTATATCATGTTTCCGAAGAGTAACCCAATAATCAATAATAAGACCTTTTCAACTATTCACTCTACATTGGTAAGGCTATCGAAATTCCAATCGCCTGTGGATCCCAAAGCACAAATGCAGGATTCAACTCCAGATTGTGCCCAGCAACCTGCTATAAGCCATCATCCCATGATAACTTTCCGCTGCGCTCATCGCATCCTGTGGTGGCCTTTTATTCCACGAGCTTAGAAGACGGATATTGTACATTCCTCGAGCTAGAGAACATTCTAAGTATCAACGTACGGCGATGTGATTGCAAGGCATTAGGATATCAAGTTCCAAGTCACGTGAATTGCAGGGGGTTCAAAGAGTGGGGGGATCATTTTGCCGGACTCTCAATCACTTCATACTGGAGTTGCAGTATATTTGGGAAGGGTTATTTTTTTACGACAGGATATAATACATCCTGAGCGCTTCAAGAATTTCTGTCTCGATTTGAAGGACGGATGTAATCAGGTAGCGAGACTGCGAACATGCATTCTGGATGCCTTTCTTGCCCCTTTATGTGGATGACCGGTGAGAGATTCTGGTTAGGTCCGCATAACTCGGGCCAGTGATATAGTAGGATTCGCTCGCATGTGCGCTATCCTGTACAACCAATCAAGACCGAGTTTGACCTTGCCTGAGGTTCTTCAGATGGATGCCGACCGCGCGGTCTTCACCAGCAAAGCAAAATAGGTCTCACGATGCTCCGAAGACAACCGCTCATAACCGTTGCACTCCAAATATCTAAATATATGCCGTCTCCCAACGGAACGCAAACAATAACCAAGCATACAAAACAGCAACAACAAAGAGCCCGTCAGCGCATCATTCTCCGTAAGTCTATTTCGCAATCATTAATTAGCACTGCACCACTTTATCGTACGCAATCAACAATTTCTGGCTTTTGTAACAAGGCATGAACTCACAGGATCCATGGGTTGAGGCTGTGGGGAGCCGGAGCTCTCGGTTGACGAAGCATCATCAGAAGCGAGATGGAACATGATTTGAGAATGGGATTGGAACATCGCGACGACGAGGCGAAAACGCGACGGAAGGTTCAGGACTCGTAAGCGAGGTGAGGGATCTTTGTTACGACTGAGGGTTTGAAGAGGACAAGAGAGCTGTGGAAAGAGATATGAGGGGAGAGCGCTCTTATACCTGAGAGAAGCATCGCCGCTTCAAGTCTTAAAGGGAGCACGGGGGATTGTGGAAGCCGGGCGAGTGCTGGAAGCCATTGAGAGGAAGAATTGGAGGGGATACTCCAATCAATCCAGGGGATCTCTGTCGCTGTTATAGGGATGCCAGATTTACAAAGTCAGGCTTCGACTCAGTGAGTCGCGATGGCTTCAATATCGGAGTTACTGTTTCTGGACAGATTTCGGACTTTGGATGTACCACCCTCAAAGCCTAAGTTCCCGCACAAATCGTTTCTAAGTTCCTGCAGTCTACGTAAGAACAGTCAGAATACAAATTTTATCGCATTAACATCTGATCTGCATGCTTATTTTTGTCACAGTGGATGACCAGCGAGGATGATGATACAGTGCGAGCATCGCACACGAGAGCTGCATGGTGGAAGATGGGGGTAAGAACAACCCATATCAGAATACTTCAGTCATTTTCATACATTATTTCTCATGCAGATATACCTTTTGTTGATGCATGAATCCCTGCGATGTGCACATTTGAGGGGGCACTTCAAGCTCAATGTTTTGATCGGAGTGGGTCTCGCTTAACATCACGAGCGCCTGAATTTGCGGAACTCCCCTTGACGCATAGCTCCAACAAGCAGATCAGTAAAGTTCTTGATTGTACATGATACATGAGCCATCGATGCTACACTCGAAAGCGCTTATCATTTCAGTGAAGTAGCTCATAAGCGCAATTGTCTATCGTTAATTTGCCATCAAATAAATACACTACGCATCCACGGGTTTGGCATAGCCCCAAGCCCAATTATTCGCCGACATATATAAAGCTGCGTTCGCATACAGTAAGTAAAGAACACAGATAAAGACTAATTTGGTCTCTGACCAATTGCGAGAGTTGCGTAAGTATCAGCATTGTTCAGTACTTGATCCGGCCTTGTTTTCTTCAATTGCCAGCACTTCGCATATCCGTATGCCTTTTGTGTGACTTGTGCAGTCTGTCCAATTGGAGCATAGGTTACCATCACATCCTCGGCTACAGTAGAAGGCGAAATGAGTGTCGTTGTTGTTTACTTAATTATTTTTTAGCGAAGTCCACTTTTGCACTTGTGGCTGTGCACCCCTGCCCCAGATGTACCTGGAGGTACCCACCCCCCCCGCCTTGCCCTTGCAGAAACAGAATTGGCTAGGACCGTCTCCACTACTTTCCTCCGTCACTCTCTCCTCTTCTTTCCTGTCATCCATTTTTGTCAGCCAACATGCCGCCACAAATGAATGCCGCACAGCATATTTTAATCAACGCCTTGCTAAAAGAAGGGTTCGATACCAATCTAATAGCCACAGAGGCCTCATGCAGCGTGCGCGCCGTCCAGAGAATCCGTTTGAAGAGGCAGCTGTCCGAAATGCCCAACCGCCAAAGAACAAAGACCGTCGGCCGTCGTAGCCGCATTACACCACCTATGAAGGAAGCTCTCTGCGATACACTAATCAAACAGCCTTATCTATATCGATGCGAGATGGCAGATTTCCTATACCGCAGGTTTCGTAAAAGGATATCGGAGAGATCAATTGGTCGGACTCTGAGGTCAATAGGCTGGACACGAAAAACGATCCGACGCATCGCACAACAACGAGATGCCGACCTTCGAGACCACTACCTACATAAGATATCGAAATACAAGTCCGACCACCTTGTCTTTGTGGACGAGTCTGGCTGCGATGGGAAGGCTAGGCACCGGCGTTGGGGGTGGTCTCCGAAAGGTTCATCTCCAATCCACATCACAAAGTTCGGTCGAGGAAAAAGATGGCATATTCTTCCAGCATACACGCATGATGGTATCATTTTGAGGCAAGTATATCAAGGATCAATAGATTGTGATTTGTTGGAGGACTTTATTGCCTAGTTGCTACATCACTGTGGCAGATACCCAGAGCCAAAATCTGTCATCATAATGAATAACGCGTTCTAGCACCATTCAGAAAATATCGTGCAGATGTGTCGAGATGCAGGAGTAGTATTGGAGTTCCTCCCACCGTACTTGCCTGACTTTAATCCTATTGAGGAGTACTTTGGCGTACTCAAGAAATTCATCAAGAAAAAGTGGCACGAAAACGAGGATTTCATTGCAAGGGAATTCAAAATGTTTCTGGAGTGGTGCGTCGACGTGGTAGGTGACGATGAACACATTGCAAAGAATCACTTCCGTCACGCAGGAATATCTATTACGTAGTACTCTAGATAAATCAAGACTAAAGAGGAAAGAAACCCTGGAAATACCCTCCCTCATGCTTCAAGACTTTCCTATCTCCCGCTGGAATTTCTTGATGTTGCTCACAAATTGCAGAGCGATGCCTGGTGCTACCTTGTTCTTTACCATAAGCTCAACGACAACCTTTAGATGCTGCAAGATAGTGTTCAATTCTAGGAACTGATTCATCGCAACCTGATTTGCAATCTGTAGTGCTTGTCTCCACCTTTCGCTCTCGACTTGTGCCAGGCCCCAATTGCAATACTCCTCAAGCATGACCTATCTATCGCCTTCTACGTCCCCCAGTTTTTCAACAGGTGGTATTTCGGCCGTATCGCAACATCTATTATGGGAGGAGGCGTGTGTTTTACATTGACGATGGTTAATGGAGCCATCTGCCTTCCGCTTGCGATTGTTTTGCAATATATTTTTGATTATGTGAGGTAGGATCTCGATGCGAACATCGACGTCCTCCTCCGTCACCCCTTCCTTCATCATCTCTTTCATGTGTCCGACAATCTCTTCAAGCTGGGCTGGCAGTAGCTTCTGGTGAATCCCTCGCTCATCCAGCCAGCAATAAGATCCTTACTTGCAATGTTTAGCTCTACAACGATACTTCTCGTAAACTCAAGTCCAAAGACCAACGTCAGCGGCTCTCTGAAGCCTTTAAGCCTCTGTCGCGCTTTTCTTCTTCTTCTTGCCCTTCGCCGTTGCAGAATCACAAGCAACTTCCTTGTAAACAAACTCCATGCTGAGGGTTATCTTCCTTCCCATGCTGAACAAGTCACTCAGACCTTCCAGGTGTTCGTCAACTTGCTGCCAGTCGATCTCCAGCTTCTGGCATCGTTTCGTCAGGCCGCGTCGACGGCTTTTCTCGACAGAGACTTCGATAATCGTTTCTTCGCACGTATATTTATCTTCTGGGAATTTGTCTTCGTCCTTAAGATAATTATCAAGTCGGGGGTGGAACTTAGCCTTCCAAAAATCACTCGGAGCCAAGACGAGACAAGGATCTGTGTCTGAAAAGACAGGCCTAGCTCTGATCTTCTCCCGCTGAGAGATCTTCCACTGAAAGTCATAATGGATACACACTGGGTTGTGCTTGTCATATTGCTTCTCACTGTCCCATGCACTGAGTCGGAGAAGTGGTAATGCTTGTCCGCCGCTTGGCTGATCAGCTTGTTCGGCTGCGGGGCTGGCTGGGCGAGCGCTTGGGCCGCCAGATGTGGGATTCACGGCGGTTCCATAGTTTAAAGAATGATCACTGTTAAGCTTGTCGAAAGACCTGATTTCCATGATAGCCCGCCCTCAATAAGGGACTCGACAATTTTGGTGGGGGTTGAAGGGGGAAAGTTGCAACGTCAATCCACAGCAATGACACGTGACCTCAGAGTGCCGAGAGTTTTCTGCGAATCCCTGTATTTGCTTACTAATCAACTGATATTGCCAAACTCACCAAATCTTTCTCAACACATCGAAGTTCATCAGAACGACAACGGTATTCTACTGTAAACACTCTCCAGCACTATCCACCATCCCGGTAGCACGACCTCCGAAATGAATGACCTGTTATTATAAGGCGGTTGGGAATCGCATACTGTATCGTCCTAACGTGTACAGTGCTTTGCAAAACCGGCTTCCCCGCAAATGCGCAACTCTGATTTCAACCACAGCCACACCAAGACAAGGCTGAGCTGTCGCTTGACCACTTTTAGCCAAACTTGAAACGGCCGTCGCAGGGTCGCCTGGCCCGCTATTTTGCAGCGAATCTCAATATCATCTTCTCTATCATTATCATCCAACCACGTCCTGATAACCTTGGATCCACTGTGTTCTCATTTCGAAAACTAATCCAATGTGGCTCATCGACACGTCCACTCTCAAACTGGAGATCTTCATCAATCCAGAAATAGCGTCCTACGCCATACTATCACACACATGGAGCGCTGACGAAGTCTCATTCCAAGACTTCCATGACCTACAATGTGCAAGCAGCAAACGTGGTTTCAACAAGATAAGACAAACATGTGAGATAGCTCGCCATCGTGGCCTCCGCTATGCTTGGGTCGACACCTGCTGTATCGACAAGTCCAGCAGCGCCGAACTTTCTGAGGCAATTAACTCAATGTTCGCCTGGTACAAGCATGCAGCATTTTGTCTAGTCTACCTGGACGATTTAGCAGATAATGTAGACTTCGACCATGGCTTTGCAAGCTGTAAATGGGGCACGAGAGGTTGGACTCTCCAGGAACTGATTGCACCTCGGCATGTGGAGTTTTACGATCAAAATTGGACCAAGAGAACAACAAAGCTTAACTCCAGAGCGGTATTGACGGCAGCAAGTGGGATAAGCGAGGACGTCTTGGAAGATAGCGCGCTGCTCGCCCGTCTCCCGGTTGCCCGGCGGATGTCATGGATTTCACGACGGCAAACGACTCGACTCGAGGACATGGCATATTGCATGTTAGGCATATTCGACATACACATGCCCATGATATATGGAGAGGGCGAAAAGTCTTTCGTGCGCCTTCAAGAGGAGATAGCTAATCAGAGCAGCGATCTCTCACTTTTTGCTTGGAAAGCCCCACTGCCTGAACAATGTAACGGCAGCCACAATTTCAGAGGGATCCTCGCGAGGTCACCTAAGGAGTTTGCGGATTGCCATCAGATGAAGTTCAGGAATGTGGTGAATTCTTATAAGGACTTCACTATCACCAATCGAGGGCTACGAATGGAAGCACAGCTCATACGTCTCTTTGACGCTTCTCCAGATGATCTTGTACTGAATCTAGGGGTTTCTTTTCAAGATTCAAATGACTGGTCCAAGCAAAGTGGCGACGGGTGGATCGGTATCTACGTTCGGAAGACTGCAAACGGATACCTACGGATGTGGTCCCATGAGCTCTATGTATCTGGGAAGCACAACAGAGTCCGCTGTCCTAGGACAGTACTCTATATTCGCAAGGACATCAGCCATTATGATATTGCGCTACTGCAAAAGCAATATGATAGAGCAATCCAACTCGACCTTCATGGCCTGCCAGCCGGAGCCACTATTGTTCAAACGCATCCAGTCGAACTATGGGACCCTCAAAAAGGACTGTTTTTGGATCCTGGAGCTGGTCTAAACATTTACTGTGAAATAGAAGTGTCACTCCCTGAAAGTCCCCGGCCATTCCGCCTGTTAGTGGCCTGTTCGACCATGGAGGTTCCGACTTGTGTGATATGGACTGACCAAGATCATGGATTGAATGACGTACAGAATTTCCTAAGTCAAGCGAAGGACATCACCGACTATGCTGCAGTTGATTACCTTGTACGAGATCTTATTCCAACAAAGAAATGTTATCTGAAAGAGTCAATTGTGGTTATAAGTACTGAGTATCAGGCCAAATGTTGGGTCACACTACTGCCAGCGATGATCGAAGGCTCAGATGGATTTTGCTTTCGGATCTTCAGCCAACTGAGATATCGAAGAGGGTGATAAGCAAAGACTAAACTGGATAGTTTGCTTAGCAGAGAGAGATTGCTGTAGAGTATTCGCAGGCTCTCATCAGTGTTTCTGGACGGTTGAGCAAACGGTATGAAGATTTTGTTCGGGTTTTGGACCTAGTGGCCGATACGCTAGTGATGAGAAAAACATCAGTAACCTTTCAATAACCGTTACAGTAACGTTAGCTTACAGTAATTGATTCAGTTCCAATTGTGGTGGTTTGCTAGTTCTGATGGCCGTCATCGGAGCGAGGGGGCACTGCACGTGATTTATCACCAATGTTGAGATATATCGCAAAATAGCGGTTGGGCTAGACCTTACAGAGGGCGTTCTGGGCTTTGCCTTAAGGGGTAAAGCATTTGCTGAGCCTGGTGCTGGCGTGGCTGTTTTGAGAAGGGAGCTGCGCATTTGCGGGGAAGGCGGTTTTGCAAAGCACTGTACTTCGACTTCGGATATATTTGCACTTGAGCCGGAAATGCCATTCAAACTGAACTGTCAGATCGGTGACGGTCACGTCGTCGAAGCAGGTAACGTGGGGATCTGCGATGGCGGCGACGGAGGAGCGGATTCCCTCGCAGACCAGAGCTGAGAATATTGGAGGTTCATTGTGTAGGGTAGAAGGTGTTGGTGATTCTTGTCAGTTGGAAAAGAGCCATTAAGGTACTATATAACCTACCAAAAAATCATTCTACTCTCGAGAACCGACGAAGATCGACAGACGGCTCGAACAACTTTACAGACCGTTATCGCTCTTCTGCTAATCGCAAGTACCGACTCCGATTATCGAGAATTACGATAGAATAGGCAATTTGTTCTTGCCTACAGTCTGTTCTTCGTGCAGTAAGTCGTTGTCGTGGAAGACTCTATTAATAAAAGGGATATATATCGAAACATAGCAGCCTTACCTGGCTATATGCGTATTTCTGGAAGGGGATCTATTACTACTAGGGTTGTCGATAAGCATAGTGCATTATAAAGCCATTAGAGATATTATAAGCGCTGCCTGTGTAGTTCGGAGCGTTGAAGTGAATCCTACACTAGAAGCTGCAGCACAAGTCCAGCCCTACCTCTAGAGTGGATTTCTATAGAGTCATGAGCTTTACTAGAGGACATATGTAGTCAGCCAGACAGATAAGAGTGCAGTGCTGGGCGAGTTATCATCTTTTTCATAGTTTATGAATAATACATTAGTCTCTAGACAGCGTCTGCAGCCGTCGTATACGCAATCGGTAGTGTAGCAAGCTGGGGATATATTGTCAACGTCTTCCCACTGAGAGGTTCCCGGAATTCGGGATTGTATTTGCCACGGCTGCGAGAACATCCGCAGCAAAACCAGGAATCTCTCGAGTCTCCTTTCGAAATCGGTAATCATCGACCAGGAAGAATCCTTCAACTATTGCCATCGCCAGAACGCCACGCACTGGATGACCACTAGGAAGAAGTGTCGCCCACTGAATATGCTGGGTGGTGATAGCAAAAGTGTTCGCGTTAGGATCTCTATTATATCCATCCAAGTGTAGAGCTGCATCAGCCACAATTATGCCATTGATGTGCTCAGCCATCAGAGACTCTACCCCAGTGATGTTGCACATGTCCGCGAGTCTTGCAAATTCCATCGAGAGAGCAATCCCTTCGGCTGGGGACGTGGCTCCGATGACGATGCGGCCAAGGCAAATCCACTGCACCAGCATTTCCAAGCTTCGCACAGAAGCAACACCATCTATCTCTGCTAAAGTGGTCGACTGCTCGGCGCCTTCTTGGAAGTCTCCTTCGAACATGGCTGCAAAATAAGAGGACTGCTTGCATAGGAGGGCTTTTGGAAGTCTATATTCGTGACTGGCAGATCCAATACGAATTGTGACTTGTGAACCGGAATAGAGTGGCAGGAAACTATTTGTATCAGTGGAATCGCTGCTAGATGGATGGAACGCTCACGTCTTTGCAAAAATGCCGAAAGGAGTGCTCAGAACACTTCCTTCATCGTGTCCACCGGTCATATTGTTGCGCTTTGATAATCGTTCTTACTTGACAAGACCGCGGATTAAATGTCAAGCTCAAGGCCCTGAAGTCGGATCGTCTCGGCTGACATAATCGATCACAGCCCCACAAGCGGGGTTTGATCTTTTCCCCACTGGTGACCCCAACCGAAATGCTTAAGTTACAGTACTTCAGAGTACAGCCGAGTTAGGGCGCACAGCCACAGGTGTCCAGAAGTGGACCTCGCTAAAAATAATTAACTAAAAAATTAGCGACACCCATTTCGCCTTTTACTGTACATGAAGTCAGCGTCAGTCAAAAATATTCCAAAACCTCAGTAATTCTCAAGCCACTAACAGCAGTGTGTGTCATTTCGTGAAGAATGGTAGCAGAAACAGGATGGTGCCGACCCAAACCAGGTTCTCCCCTCACACCAGTACAATGATCCACGACAGACTATTGCACGCCCATCGCTCGTATAGTTAAACAACTTATCGCAGGCCATTTGAAAGTCAAAGGAGATGCTTTACTCAAAATTACTTCTTGGATTACGCATCAATGTGGCGGGAGTACCCTGGCCGATGTGGCGATTGGAGGTGCTTCAGTGCGGGCAGAACTTGAATAGCCTTTGTATTGTAAACAAAGCGCATCCGGAAATATGTCGGATTAATTGGACACTGAACAGCTTGAAGCGTGTTACTGTAATGTTGCAGGATTGAAGAATGATTTGTAACAGAAGCATTCCAACTTTTGGTCTATGGCCAGCTACCCCATTTCAGCAGGATCGCACCGTATGCCTTTCATTCTCACTATCCATTTCAATATGTTAGACTCGCTGTCCTCACTTCTGAGCTTCACCATGGTTAGATCTTTCCGGACAAATCTACTTACTATATCTGTGAAAAGACTATTCCGATCTCTTGTTCACTTTTGGTATCATCCACCAGGTTGTGGCCATACACACAAAAAGCCCAATGCAAATCGGATGCAACACAAAGGTCCCCACATGCTGCGCAATCATTCCAGTCATGAATGGAGCAACAGCACCACCAGAAGTGCCAATTGACCCAATGATCGAAAGCGAAGAGATTTGCATTTCGCGAGGGATGAGGCGTTGGAAGATGTGGATTGCCGCTGGTGACACTGGGCCAAGGAGGAAGCCTGAAAATGCCACTGCGACGGAACTTCCGATGATTGATGGGACGAACCAGATCAGGAGCTCGAGAATCAAGGCCTAGATCATGTCAGCTTAGATCAGACGAGATTAACTTAATCAAACTCACTCCAGCAGTGACAGCAAAAACGAACGGCCGCTCGCCGGTCTTGTGCGCCAAGAATGAAAGCGTGAACCGTCCTGAGCATCCATATGTCAGCATTTGAGAGCCCAGAATTAGAAGACAGCGACCCACCAAGTGTTATACCAGCCCAGAATCCAGAAGTCACATATCCGACCTTGCTTGGATCGCCATGTCGGAACTGAACGAGGAAAGATATGACCCAACCCGAAATGGCAACCTCCGCACCTTGATAAGCGAAGATAAACAAAGAACCGAGAACAGTGGGCTTGTGAGACATCAAGACCCTGAAGGATTTCAGCTTTCTCTTCGTACTCGACTGAGTCGTTACTACAGGTAGTGTGTTTGCTAGAGAGGTAATTGATTCGCGCTCATGATTCAAAAATGACCAGGGTCCGAAAGCAAGATTGAAAATTGCGATACCAAGGAGGATGAAGTAGTATCGCGACCAGACGTAACCATTCGACACCAAAGCTGTTGCGATGATAGGACCGATGGTGCCACCAATTCCATAAGCGCCCTGATACGCACCAAGGAGGGCTGTGTTATTTGCTAGATTGGCGCAGAAGACTTGGCAGATAGCGAGGTTCATTGACATTCCCAAGCCCAGGAAGAAGAATCTGCTTGGTCTTAGCATTCGTAGGGTACAGAAGGCGAGCAAATACTCACGCTACGCATACGACAGGAAATGGCGGAGTCGTGGCAAGCCCAGCGTACCCAATGATGAGCAGGATCTCAGATATTCCCAGACATTTTGCCTGACCTATCTTTCTCGACAAGGCGCTGAGGAAGAAGGCGGCTGCAACAAAACCAATAGCATTGCATACGAAAATGATGGAAACTGTGCCGTAGTCAATGTTATACTTTCTGGAATGCGTTTAGTGAGGTTTGTCAATATGGCCTGTTGGTCACCCTACCTTTCGATACTCTCGATAAGAGCACCAGGTGCAGCGTCGTTCATCCCATTGGAAAAGGCCATGAAGCATGAGGCTAGGACACGGAACCTGTTTTTGTAGGGCTCCCACACAGTCTGAATTTGATCTGAGCTCTGTAGGACGGAAGCCGCAGTTGGATTGTCGTCGTGACGCCGTGGCACATTTTCTAGTGAGATTTCCTGTTGTCGACTTGTCCTTCCATCATGGCAAGGCAGTGCGTTAATCTCAATATCGGGAGGCCCGAGAGCTGATATTATTTCTGGATCCTTGCGTGTGACTTCTGCAGAATGCCGACGCCTTTCAGGTGAATGGGCAGATTCACCTCGAGACTCGATTGTGATCCAGCCAGCTACATCCGGTGGTATCATCATGAATGTTCGTATTACAAATAAATCAAGAGGTAAGGTCAATACTCCTTTCTGTTCCGTTGAGAGGCCTCTCAGCGACCTCCAGAGATTGTCGAGATCCAAAATTCGAGCTGCAAGGTAATGGTATTTTTTGTGCAGATGCACCCCCAAAGGAAGAACGTGGCTTTTTAATACTAAAGTCTAGTTGTATGACGCTGAAGATGACGCTGAGTAAACACACAAAGGTGGGGGGAACAATTGTCACGTGTTGGCGTACCAGTATTGACGTAAGTTCTCAAGCGCAAAAAGGATTTTGGGCATAATGAGAGTGTTATAAATCGCGATTCCTGTATATACAAGGAAGCATCCCATCTAAAATAACTATAACATATAAATTATAGCAACCAAAAAGAATATTTGTAGTGGAGTCCACAGCTTTCACCACCGGCTCTCGAAGCGCAACGTTCTGCCGCTATTGCTCAAACATTGTTCGAACAAGAATCTACACGCATCCAGCTTAAACAGTCAAGGCAACCTGAGTGCCTGTGGCCGAATACAAAGAGACCATGTATTTCTCTTGGAATGGCTCGAAGTCTCTTGTCTCCAGTGTCTTGCAGGTTTGCAACATCCTCACAACAGTGTAAGCAGCTTCGGTAAGCGCCAGATTTTCTAAAGACTCTATAGTCAGCCTCTCGGTGTATAAAAAGTCTTTCAGTAGTAGAATATGGATATGACTTACGACCAGGGCACATTCTCGGACCCTTCCCGAAGGCGACATGCTTCCCCTCTGACTTCGAATAATGCTCCCACCTCTCAGGCTTGAACTCCAACGCATCATCTCCCCAGAGTCCCGTATCGCGATGCATAGCCCAGAGAACCATTGCCACGACTTGGCCTTTGGCAACGAAGATCGGCGATTTTCCATCCGGCCCTCCTCCTGTGGGAAGCACGGTGTCGCGCACTGCTACTCGATCGGTCATAGGTATGGTTGGGAATATTCGGAATGCTGTAAATGAACACTGTTAGCAAGCTGAACAAGCTACGTACAGCAGGAGGAGAAAGTAGCATTTCATACTTTCGTCGATCACCCGTCGAAGATATACCAAGTTTTTCAGCTCCTCGTACGTAGGAGGAAATCCATTCAATGTGGTAATTTCTCTCCTCAGGATCTCTTGCTTGTCTGGATTCCTAGCCAAGAGATAGAACAAGAAGCTCATTAGGCTCGCAGTTGTATTCCTACCCGCGGACAGGGCACCTAATATTTGATCGCGGATGAAAGTGATATCATCTGTCTCCTTAGCTAATTCTCGGATGAATTCGTAAGACTTCTGCCCGTCTTCACCGTCTGCCGAGCTTTCTTTGACTGCCAAGGCTTTCTCGATGTACTTCTCGGCATAGTTGCGTACTGTCTTACATCCTTCGAAGAACGCCGGTCCACGATAGAATTTGATGAGAGGACCCATGAAGAAACGCTCGATAACACCTCTGTTGACAGCATCATATGCACGCTCAATCTCAATATTCTCTTCGCTTTTGAGTAAGTATGTGGATTCTCCAAACAAAACATCGGTTGCGACATCCATAGTCAAGCTATGAAGCAGCGGGTGTAGATCAACTGTTTGTCCATCGTCTGGGATCTTCTTGCGTAGGTTCTGGAAGTGTTCCTCGAACAAGGACATGTTCGATAGGTTTGCTTTGTTGAATGCGGGACGTAGGATTGCTCTGCCATGAGCCCAGACCTCTCCGTTGGAAGCTTGGACGGCTTTTCCAATCGAAGGGCGAAAAGCTTCGGTACGAACCCATGACAGTTCGAAGTCGTCAGCTTTCGTCTTGAAGAGAGCGTTGACGTTCTCGGGGTCGCAGGTCCAGATTCGGGTTGTCGCTGCGAAGCGAAGCGAGAAGGTCCTGGTGCTCAATTCTTTGAATAGTCGTGTTATGTTGACAAACATCTGGAAGTAGCATGCCTGAGTCAGTCTACGATTCTCCCAGAGCATTGCTAATTAGAGCATAGCAGAAAGCGTTCTTGCACTTTATGACAGTACTCACCTCATTGTTCTTCATCCACTGTATCTGGTGGTAACTGGCATCGAATCCGTTCAGCCAAGGATTTTGCCTGAGAGCCGGAGGTGGTCTACAGCCATTCTTTGCTGAAAAAGACTTGCGACTTTGAACAGACAGAAACTTGGTCGCGCAGATAGAAGCGACGAGCAGAGCGACGAGGGTGTAGACAGATTGTGAGAACGGCATGTTGGGGCTCGAATCGTGGGGACTTGGATGATTACCTTCAGTATGAGATGGCAGACTGCTCTGCAATATAAATCAGAACTTCTGAGCGCGAGGTCAAGCCAAGTGCATATCATCCTCATCGGCTTCGGCATGTGGCTTGAAATATCTCCAACAGGGGGTCTCTGCCCTACGCAGTCGCGTGGAATCCCTGTCATGGTGCTTAAAAAGTCGAATAAATGTAGTTGTTACAGGTGCTGATGTATTATTTTATCTCTTCAGCTCGGTCATCGACGCCACGTCAAGGGGTTATCGTGTCTGATAGGCGCCGTGCTTCGAGGAGATGGGCGCTGGAGTATGTTCAGCCCGTCGTCAACTCCGAGATTTTGTTACAACCTGCATAATAAGGTCATCTTTTGTCATTGGTAGTGCTGTGAGGTTTATTCAGGCAAAGTGAGCCACAATCTTGGCCGGGCCGAGTTTTCGGATCCCTTCGGGTAAGCGCCAAGGTACCATACACAAACAACGATACACATGCGAGAACCATATTGGGAGTAAGCGGCCGACACCTTGCATCACTTGGTGCTTCAGAATTCTACGCCAATGTAACATCTGCAGGGCTCTCTACGCAACATGGCGGTGAGCAGGTGAGGCTGCTATTCTCGCCAGCGGATGAAAGATGGATCAAGTGACTTCCATTCCTGAGTTGGGTTTGCTGATCCAATATCCAGATACAAGCAGAAGTCAAGAACTCAAAAGACTTGAGTAAGTCTTCTTGTGACTATCTTAACTTCGTGTAAATAAATTGCACCAACTCGACCAAGTCGACTTCGTACTGAACGACCCATCTGGAGGTGGAAATGGTAGCCAAAGAAGTAACGACAGAATGATGTTGTTGAGAATTCGTCAATTTTGGGCTCTTACTCAGCTTGAGACCTCGAAATTGGTCAGCCCTGGTGTGTCGGCCGACTCTGGCCCATGAATACATGGTGCTCAGCCACAGTATTGATTCCGCAACGCTTCTCTGAAATCCGTTACTAAGCGAAAGATCTTGGAGCCATTCCCACACCATCGCCGTATCCATACGATCCACCAGCCTCCGACTCACTCCAAGAAGTGTTTATTGACTTTTTGGAAATGATATTGCTCGGGTAAAAGACATTTAACAGTGCAATCGTCAAAAACATCAGCGTCGCATCGAAGATATAAATGTACACCTCGGTCTTCAGGAGAGCACCATCATGCCCTTGGATATACTCTGCGATGCGGAAGATCGATTGGACCACGATCAAGCAACTGGCGGTATAGAGAATAATCATGTATTTTGGCCAGGGTACCTCACTTCTCAGTGATTTTATGGAAGGGGCTTTGGTAATCCTGAGGTGGAACATGGCTGACGCGATGATGAAAAAGCCGAAGAAGAAGACCTGGATGAAGAGGCCTCCAGTGATATTATTTGTTCCACGCTTCTGGTCGTCAGATGATTTTGCTTTTGCAAGCATGCCGCCACTTGTATGTATCAGCTAGGGTTCGTGGCAGTTAAGGTCTTTTCAGTTCTCTATCAAGACTTACCTGCTGACTGAGCCAAGAATGACATGACATCCCCCGCGACAAATATCTTGGTGAGCCATTTCGCTCGAACAAGTGAAAGCTCCTCTGCGCCCGTTACCACTATAATGCGTCCCAGAACCATCGATAAATTGAGGGACGTCAGCGATTTCGATGGCCCGCGAGGTCCTGTCAAGCTTATTGAAGTTGGTGACCGAGAGTCAAAGGGAGAAAAGAGACAGACCGATATTTTAAAAGCCATATCAATACTCTTCACGTTCACTAAACAATAGATAGTAGCAGCGCCAGTCTTTTTCTCGCATTCTCGTACAAGCGCTCGCTTACCCGCAAACCAGGGGTCACCTCGTCGGCAGGACCCGTTTCGAAACCCAAAAATGAAATGAACACGATGAGCCGCAAGGTACCAGAACCTTATGCAGGGGCTCAATTTTCTCCCCCATGCTTGACTCGCTCTCCGGCTCATGTGGTTGGCTGATGTGTCTGAAATGCGCAATCGCATCCAGGTACGGCCTTTCACTTGCCCCAAATTGACCACACGCAGTCCACCAGCATATAATCTTCGCTCCTGTCGCTTGCTCGTACTCCATTCTCTGGGAATATCCGTTGACACGCGTCTGTAGGGCAGAATTCCTGCACTCGAAACCCTGCGCGCTACTCCTCCATTGGATGCTTGTCAGTCGGCCGCATTGGTAAGGATGGACCACCTGCAGCTCTATCGATTATGGAGATGCCAGAAATAGGTCTCACAAGACCAGGGGCCATCTCCATGATTCGCATAGGCGGTATAGATATCGTTCACTGCTCTTAAGTTTGGCCAACCCCTCGCTATCGATCAGATCACGACGTTCTTTTCATATCTTTCTTTCCAGTGATCCTCCACGCGGTATCATTGGCTTTTTCCAGCATACATTCAGTTGTCCATTCTTTCCATTTTGTAATTGTCGAAACATTCCTTTCTTGACAAACAGCCGCAAACACAAAATGTCGAATTCAACCACCGACGCGGCGCCGAAGAACTTATACCACTATGAGCCCAACGCAAACGCTGCTCTTGTTGCAGCCGCATTATTCGGACTGAGTTCAGTCATCCATCTCGTCGTAATGATAAAGAAACGAACCTTCTTCTACACCGCGATGACCGTTGGTGCTTTCAGTAGGACAGCCTCAGAACCTTCAAAAGCATGAGCCTGAACTGACAAGTAATTCAGTGATGACGGGCGGCTACGCAGCCCGCTATCTATCCGCCAAATCCCCTGACAAAGTCATGCTCTACGTCGCCCAGAGTCTCCTCATTCTCCTACCACCCTCGTTGTACGCAGCAACCGTATACATGATATACGGCCGCATCGTGCTTCTCGTCAATGCCCCAGATGCTTCAGTGATTCGCCCCACCCGAGTAACGAAGATCTTTGTTATTGGGGATATCCTCGCATTCTTCATTCAATCGGCTGGAGGTGGAATGATGGCACAGGAGGGCAAAGCCGAACTTGGAAAGACTGTCCTTCTCACGGGTCTCGGCGTACAACTCGTCTTCTTCGGGTTCTTCCTCTTGATTGCGATTATCTTCGACCATCGTATGACTCAGTCACCTATGCGACATATTATCCCGAAGTATGGCAAGCATAGCTGGAGGAAACTACTTGTGCTGTTGTTGGGTGCTGCTGTTATCATTGTCGTTCGATGTCTATACCGGATAGCTGAGTACGTGTTGGGGACGGATGGGTATTTGTTGAAGCATGAGTGGTGCGCATATTCTGGTGACACGATTCCGATGCTGGTTGTTCAAATTGCCTTTCATGTGGTCCATGCTGGTGATGTGTTTCCGAAACCGGGGGAGGAGAAGCAGGTAGACGAGAGCTACATTAGCCTGACCGAGCGAGTGTGAAAGTATTAGGCCTGATGCGGGGTGATATCGCTGTGTCTTGGCCAAAAATTTCAGAATAGGCACTTCTTTGGGATCGGACATCAGAAACGAAGTGGCGCGGGGCAAAATCTGGAATATAAGTGGAGGGTCGGGGATGAGGAGCGAGTGTACACTTAACAATCAAATAATAACACTGCCATGGGTAGCGAACAAGAGTCCCGTAAGATCTGTATCTTGCCTTCGAGCTTGTTCAGACGACTGAGTAATTCTGGTCCCTCTCGCCGCCCACGCGCCTCCCGGGAGCATATTCACATTGGGTAAGCCATCGAATGCAGTGTGAATACGGAATTGCTTCATCGCATTTGATCATTGTTCGACAACAAGTGACGCAGCTGACTCTCCTTTAGGGATCTCCGGGGTCGAGGAAGGGTTCGGACAGCCTCAAGTGTCTGGACTGATGACGAACGCCTACCACTTACTATCAGAATNATTTGCGGGCAGTGAATGCTTGTTATCAACTTTTTACAACATGCCCTTTAGTCTTCATCCTCCTCGATTGCAGATGTTTAGCTCAACCAATGATCATTGGCGGGACATCCCTATAGCGTAGCCTGAGCCATCCATGGGAAGGAAATGGTTGAAAGAAAGAAAAGAAGGGGTTGCGAAGGAAGCAAGTCCATGGAAATTTGAAAGCCGTCTTCAAGTATCAGTCCTGTACCCTCTGGTGCCAGCCAAGTTCAACATTTTAACTTCATCGAAACCAGCGACCGCTCTGCCTACTGCCGTTGGTACCGTGGGCCAGTATACCTACAAAGGTGGAAGTTTGAGGCACGTTCGAGGTAGAAGCCGAAACACTTTGGTGATCACGATTAAACCGCGCAATTATCAGATCATCAGTGACTGGCACGCAGTGCTTCAAAAGAGACAGCAAACAGTGAGAGAATGAAGTTGTAAGTCGTGGGATCCAGTCCTGACCTCAAAGGCACAAGGCTTCTCAAGATGACAGAGAAAATCTCTCTTTTTTGAAAGCAATACCAACATACGATAATGATTGATGTGATCTCCATTTGGAAGGAGTGAAGCGAAGGACAGTGTACGCCAAGAAGATGGTTGATCTGTTTTATGATACGCGTATGGCTGGTTTGAGACTAGTTTCTCGGCGGAACATTTCCCCGGACACGCGTATCCCCAGGCTGTTGGAATATTTCTACAATAGGAAATACAAGCAATGAATACTAATGTAAAAGTCCCTGAGCGCCTCTTCAAGAAAGGCCATTGACATTTGTTAGTACTCAGGTGTTAGCCAGAAATACAGTGATATCACGTGGCACTATTGACCACCAGCGGGGATTGGTAAGCGCTGCCGCGCCTCCCATTTTATCCGTGCATCAAAGTTTCCGCAATTCAAGACCAAAGCCTCTGATCAGACAACGCCAAACACAACGTATATCTCTCACCTCTCATATCACACATCATGGCACGCGGACTCCAGAAGGTGCGCGGGAACTCAATCACTTCACCAGCTAATCGCTAACCTGACCGCCCAGATCGAAGCTCAACAGAAGGCAGCGGAAAAGGCCAAGAAGGGCGGCAATTCCATCCTTAAGAAAGACAAGGGAATGAAATTTCAATGCGTATGATCCCTATGTCAAAGTCAGGTCTTTTCTGACCTGAGGCAGTCAACATGTAAAGCAGAGATTGACAATCTGAACAACATGAAAATACACTGGAGCGTATGTGTCAAAAGAATCGAAGATTGGGTACGAAACTAACCGGTATAGTCGAAACACCCAAAGCTCGCCACCCCAACCGATGAATTTGCAAGCATGGGAAAGGCCCCAGCCGCAGAGTCGAGCAAGAAGTGAACCAGCGAGCGAAGCCTGTTCGTCATGTGGATATCACGTGAGATGGGTGAATCATTTCACAATTGGACCGAGATAGAGAGAGATACCCGGAGCGTTGCAGCAGATCAATGTAATGGCCCTTGAAACCTTTTTTCTTGCACTGCAAAGGTTAAGATGCCTAGGAAAAAACCCGTCCAGTTGTAGAACCAGGGTCCGATACGCGTATCGGTCTCCTGAAGGGGTTTTCGCTTAATTTTGGCAGGAGAACCCGCGTGTTGCCTTCCCCTTTTTATCGAAGCTCCCGCCCAGCACAGCGACGCAGCCTAGCCCCGAGTTGCTTACCCAAACAGTTGAGCCTGAATCTTTCCTTAACAAAAAGCGCTCTCTTCTACAGTGCCTATCTGCCAGATCTGCCAAGAGTAATGTCTCAATCCTATCTATCAAGCTCGGAATGGCATCGCACCGTGATTGTCTCCAAGTTGACACGAGTACTGCGAAGAGACCGCACACGCGTACAAGACAGTATCGTATCCTGTCCTTCTGTTGGTACGAGTCGTACTGATTCATATCTCTTCTGCTTTCTCCACCTCTTATCCATTTATCTCCCACCTTTTCTATCGTCATTTGCTCTTGTTCCTCATCGCACTTCAACACCACGAAGTCCAACTCAAGTACACAAGGCCCTTCCATTTGCTGTTGATCATCACAAGAATGGCCAAGCTCGAAGCCTACAAAGGCGTGTACTACTTCTGGGCATTCTTGCCTTCTCAAGCTGCATCCGTCACATTCCTGCTCCTGTTTCTTGTCACTACCATCCTTCACTTCTGGCGGATATACAAACTGCGTACCTGGTTTTGCCTATCTTTTGCGATAGGATGTTTCAGTAAGACTTCCCATACAACCACAGAGCACTCGGCCCTCCAATTCTGACCTCCCAACGCAGGTGAGGTTCTTGGTTTCGCTGGCCGAGCAGCTGCCTACAACTATTCCGCATCTATGGCTGCTTTCCTTGTTCAAGCAATATTCTTAGTCATCGCTCCCGCATTCTGTAGGTGCTTCCAGTGCTCTTCTCGCGTGACAGTGATTACTCAACTTACGCTGACTGCCCCTCCGAACCAGTTGCCGCCTCGATTTACATGACCCTCACCCGCATTATACGAACAGTCAAAGGGGAGCATCTATCCATAATCCGCATCAACTGGTTGTCAAGAACGTTTGTTATTGGCGACCTCATCTCGCTGAACGTGCAATCTGCAGCCTCTGGACTGAACTCAACGCCGAAAATAGCCCAGATTGGGGAATACATCGTGGTCGCGGGTCTTTTCATGCAATTGGTTCTGTTGGGACTGTTCTTCGTTGTTGCAATCATCTTTCAAAGACGATTAGCGAAACAGCCTACGCGAGAATCGTGAGTCCAACCTTGCGCGCGTCGACCCTATTCTGCTGGTCGCTCAGGTGGGCCCTTCGAGTCATCCGGGCTACCACGAACAGCATTTGGCACGAATACTAACCCGGTTCTGTTCCAGATACACAACAGAAAAGCCATGGAGACAGACCCTCTACATGATCTATGCTGCGAGCACCCTCATTTTCGGTCGATCAGTATTTCGAGTCGTGGAGTATATGCAAGGTCACGATGGGTATTCCCTGACGCATGAATGGACGTTGTATACATTCGATGCAGTCCCGATGTTTGCTGTCACGATCATCTTCTGGTATTGGTACCCTGGATGTATCCAACCTGATATCGACGATGTTGAGAGGATAGAGCTGGCGAACAGTGGGGGCAAGTTTGCGAGATTCAGGTGGAGTCGATAGATGGGAGTGTAACATTCTCGTGCCAGACTTGAGCTTTTGTGATCTACAAGATTACTTCGAGAGAAAGTATTCGTTTCTACTCGTTTATAGATAGATGTAAAAGTTACAATTTTCGCCACTAGGTTTTCATTAGACATCTAGGTATCTTTAACAAGTCAATACTTAGCTCAAAAATATGCCCCGTCTGGAGCCATCGTAAATTCATTTCTTTGACCTTTAGCTCTTCTGACCACCCCGTCCCCGCCATTCTGAGGGGCAAGAAGGCCCTTCGAGCCTCACTCGGCGTGAAGAAAGGCCTGGAGTGTTGACATTGGTAGGTGAACTGATTGGTTGTGAGGCGATGGTCTGCCCCACCAGTCTTGGCGCATTGTTCTCACCCTGGCAAGATTCATCACAAATCACGTACACTTCTAAGGCATCAACACAGCCTCATGCATCGAGTCCATATATCACCGCTTACATGAAAGGTTTTAGCAAAACAGCGAAAGCTAGCCCCTCCTTGTGTTACTGTTTACCAGCCGCTGGTCGATACCCCGCGATTGCCCCTCAATCTCAAGACCATCCCACTTCATGATACGCAGAAGCCACAAAAAGTCCCGACAAGGGTGCGCAGAATGTAAGCGTAGCCATAAGAAGGTATGTTTCCAATCTTTAATAGTGCAAGTCTTCCCTTCCGCGTCTATGGCGCTGATCACAGGTCATCAATCACAGTGCGATGAGACTCGACCATCATGTGTCAACTGCACCATAGCCAATAGGCAATGCTCGTATAAACAGGCTTCCCGGGTTTCTGATTCGAACACTCGGAGACCCAGCAGTCAACATGGTTCGAGATCTGTTCCCGAAGGTCTGGCCGGTTCTCCCGATGAAAGCTCCCACGGTCATGGCTCAGATCCGAGTCAGCCTGGAACACCAATACCAGCACCTCCTCGGTCCCAACCTTATGTCAACCTTCTCCATCTTGAGTTGTTCCAGAATCTAATAACCACAAATGTCCCCACTTTCGCGGATGAGGCATCAAAGGCTGATTGGGTTGCTACAACAAATCGAGTAAGGATCCTTATCCCAGTGGTTAACTTTCATGCTTTTGTTTGGCAGCGATATTTCGCGAAGCGGTTCCTTTTTGGAGGCATCTCAATTATTCACATCATTCTAGTACACATTTGAGTACCCCTACATAATGTACGAGTCCCTCGCCATGTCAGCCTTTCAACTCAGCATTAAATACCCCTTAAAATCCGCCATGTACCTTGCCGAATCAACGACCCTACAAGCCCAAGCACTATCCATCTTCAAAGAATCATGTCCCGCCCTCACACCAGAGAATACAGTTCCGGCGTTCCTCTTCGCAGCTATCCTTGGGCTTCACTGTTTCTGCGATACCTTCTCGACGCCAAGTCCAGATCTCAACACCTTCCTTGATCGATTAGTACAGTCTATTCGACTTCTGAGAGGTATCCGAGCCACTACCGGAACCTGTTGGGAATATATCAGGAATTCAGATATTAAAGTCCTCCTTGCCGACGAGGGCCAGGCTCAGGAACGTGATGACAAAGTCACCCATGCATTCGATAACCTCAAATGGACGTTCTCACAATCTCACACCCTTTCCGCCTTCGAAGCTAAGATTTATGGTGAAGCCATTGATGGCTTGATCAAAGTCTACAATTCTCAATTGCCGAATGGAGACTCGATCGTTTTACCAGATGCAAGGATCGTCATGTCCTGGCCCATCAACGTCTCAGCCGAATACACAGATTTGTTGCATCAGAGGAAACCCGAGGCGTTAGTCGTCATGGCACACTTTTCGATTTTGTTACACTGTAGGAGATCATATTGGGCCGTTGGTGAAGCGGGAAGTTTCTTACTTGCTGCTATTGAAGAGTATCTTGGCGAGGAGTGGGCACAGTGGTTACTTATCCCCAAGGAGATAATACCGCCGCTAGAAATGTAGACCTATCAGAGCTTACATCTTTCGTAAATGCGTCAAATCAAGCCTCATTCTGCGTCCAGGGTCTGCAGCAGAGTATGGGGAAGAGGGAGGAAATTTCCTGTCGTTGATCTCTTTGTCATTCTTCCGCATGCTTGCCTTCCTCTGATCTGAGTACCTGACATGGAGTTTTTACTGATGTCTACCTCCCACCGGGAAATATCATGATTCAGACCAATTGAGTTCTGTTTTGTCCGAGGCTTTCGCCACATTCCACTTGGCACGCCTGAGGGATGCGGTGGGGCTAGGCTGTGAGCAGCACCTCGCTTCGCTGTTTGGAGGGGGTGGGATGCGGCACTTCGGCAAATGGTGGGATATGGAGTGGGAGAAAGTTAGTTACGCGGAAACCCACATTCTTCGGAGCGGATGATGTAAGATCAAGGTTCCGAAGAGATAAAGGGTTTCACTCGCGGGAGTGTATATAATTGTCCAAATGGTCCCCTCTCGAGGCTACCAAACAACAAATACCAGAACACTCAAGTCCATTCTCCAGAGAACTCAACAGATCCTTCATCAACATCAAGAACTTATTACCATTCTCGATTCAACAAGATAACTATCCGAACAACAATACAACAACATGTCATCTATCAAGAACGTGGTGCTTGCCGGAGTAAGTCACCTTCTCGTCCTCAGGAAACAAATCGCTGACCCCTCTCACAGGCATCTGGTAATTTAGGTCCAGCAATTCTCAAAGCCCTACTCGATTCCAGCAAATTCAATGTCACCGTCCTGACACGTCATGAATCCAAAGCAACCTTCCCTTCAGCCGCAAAGGTCGTCAGAGTCGATTACTCCTCTCTCCAATCCCTCACCTCAGCATTCCAAGGCCAAGATGCCATCGTTTCCACCCTCAGCGCTCTTGCCCTCTCCGACCAAACCCGCATGATCGACGCCGCTATCGCCGCTAAAGTCCAGAGATTCATCCCCTCTGAGTTCGGCTCCGATCTCCAGAATCCCAAGGCGAGAGCGCTCCCCGTCTTCGCCGGCAAAGTCGAAGTCCAGAAATACCTTGTTGAGAAAGTGAAGTCCAGCCCAGATTTCTCCTACACTATTATCCGTAACGGTTTCTTCCTCGACTGGGGTCTTCAAGTCGGATTCATTCTCAACACCAAGGACTTCAAGCCTACCATTTACGGTTCTGGAGACCAGGAGTTCTCTTCCACGTCACTCCCTGCCGTTGGTCAAGCTGTCGTGGGAGTCTTGAGCAAAGCGGCTGAGACAGCAAACAAAGTCGTGTATGTGGAGGAGATTGCGCTGACGCAGAACAAGATCTTGGCTATGGCGAAGAAGCTCACTCCAGGCAAGACGTGGGAGCCCGTACAGGGAGATTTGGATGCGATGAAGGCTGCTTCGGATGCAAGACTGCAAAAGGGACTTTTTGATGATGAGACTTTTATTCCTTATATTTTCATGGCTGGGTTTGGAGAGGGCTATGGAGGAAAAGTGCAGAAGGTTGATAATGAGCTTTTGGGTGTGAAGAGAGCTACTGAGGCGGACGTTGAGGAGATTCTGAAGACTGTTATTCAAGGATAAGTGTTATTTGGCTGCATTCTCAGGGGATACGGATACTAGGGCAGCGTACCCAGTAGTGTATGGAGTATATTCGATATTCCCTACTTTAGTAATACACTGCTACTTTTGAAAATACGGAGTGATATAAGACAAGCTTTAGTAATGGGGCATGATAATATGTAAAGATCATAATATTGAATCTCACTGAGTAGTATACTAAAGTACTAGCGCGGGGTAAACAAGAGGTAAGAGACAAAATCACGAGATTTTCGATCGAATCTTTCTATTAGGTTTAGCGTAGCATTCTACTAGTATTTCCTTCTATCCTCGTATCGTATAGTATTATCATTCCCCTTGTCAGTACGTATAGTCTTACAGATACGGTACGAAGTCGTGTCAGACCGCCTGTATACGGAGCTAGTAATACACAAACTGCACTACTGGGAACACTAGGTACTAGGGAATGATTCTCGTATCATGTAATGGTGGGAATAGGAGACACTGGTAATTTCACACACTAGCAAGATATATTGATCAGAGAAAGAGCAGAGATGTACTGCGCACAGAAATGATCCGGGGAACCTCCAAAATAACATCCTGATAGTACAGACTTGCATGTAGCCCCGAATCCAGTTTTGAGTATATGATCTGAGCCTTCTCCGGCCATCCCTCTACTCATACACCAATGGAATATTCTCGCCTAGAAACTGCTCAAAAGTCTCATTTGACTGATTATTACTTAGTCTCAGTACTTTCCCAATCAGTTCTGGGATCTGAGGATCACTCAGAGTCTGCAGAAACCTGTCCGAGTCCGCCAGAAGATCGCTCAGCTGTGGCCTCGCAGCAGCACTGATCGCTTGTTTAGAAAGAGCAAGAGCCGTTGGAGAGAACAGAAGCAAGCGAGAGATCAGATTATCGATATGGCTATTCATCGCCTCCGTGGTCTCGAAAGCTTTGTTGATCCAGCCGATCTGAGCAGCTTCAACAGCTCCAATGTCGGTGGCAGTGAGGATATATTCCATGGCGCGTCCGCTGCCAATCAGCCTGGTAAGGAACTGGATTCCACCGCCACCTGGAAGAATCCCTAGGGCGATCTCAGGCGAGCTTAGAACAGTGTGCGTGGTCGTTCCGAAGAGCATATCCAAAGACGACAAAAATTCATTGCCCGCTCCGCGCGCCTTGCCTTCGACAGCGCCGATGGTGATTTGAGGGAGTGTCGTCAAGTTGTAAAAAAGTTCGGCGCCGGCTCTACCAACAGCCGGATCTCATTTCGTGTCAGTTGGGTACAATTGTGGAAGTTGCCGCATCCCGACTCGCCAATTGGTGCGGTAAGATCTAGATGGCTGGCAAACCAGCGAGGGACATCGCTCTTGAAGAGAACGACTTTAGTTCCGTTGTCATTCCGGAGCTTCTGAACAATGTCACTCAGGCCTGTGAGAAAATTCGGTCCCCAGGCATTGATTGGTGCATTATTGAAAGAAACCTCAAGAGCACCTGGTTGTGACTGATTGATTCGGAGACCGGGGTAAAAAGGAAGATCAAGGGCGGCGACCGTGGAGTGAGCGATTGAAATGGCCCATAACAAGCGAGTCCATGAAATGAACATGTTTTCTAAGAGTGAAAAATGTGGCCACGACTAGCAGCGACGAGAATAGAATGAAGTTGTGGATTATGGGAAGGAAGGAATGCGGGAGGAAGATATAGGAATACTTCTATCAATAATTACTATCGATGGCAGTATTCTATCCGACATTCGTGAACCTTATCTGACGAGTCTATTTTCCTTTAGAACAAAAACTTTTCACTTTTGGCTTCGTTACACCGCAAGTCGGAACCAGACACAAAAAGGTTTCCCTTGACAGGTTTTAAAGTTCTTCCATTCAGTCCGTAGTGCTCATGTTAAACTCCCGGACAAGGTATTACTCCGGGCGCCATTCATTTTCATTCAGAATTATTGTCTGAGATGGTGTTGCTTTATTTCTGGAGAATTCGGATCGAAGAAAATCTACCTAAATGAACAAATCGAGGCTACGAGGTGAAAGGGCCGAGAAACCCGAATTAACATGGGAGTGGATTCGACGTGATCAGTAAAGAGTCCGACAGATCATTCACAAACATGCTTATTGCCGAACAACAGGAAATTCGAAAGTATCAGTAAAACAAGTACAAGATTACTTCACCATCCATGAAAGCTAAAATTTTTCTGGAACTGCACGGAATTCTTTAACACGCTCTTGCTGTTTGGATTTTTGATCATGGTATGTCACTTCTGAACAAAATTGCACACTAACCCAAGCAACACCATAATCAGATCAAACGATGAAGAACTTCTTTCCCGCTCAACCACCTTTCCACATTCTCCGCCGTCTCAGCATACCAAGTGTTCATCAGTCCCTGGTCCACATATCCCATATGTGGCGTAGTGAGTACCATAGAACGTCCATCTTTGCCCCAATAATCCCTTCGTCTCCAAGGACTGTTTGCTGGTAATGGCTCAGCATCAAAGACATCCAACGCGAGTCCACGAATCTTGCCCCGCTCCACAGTATCGAGCAATGCATCTTGGTCTATGAGAGGTCCTCGTGACGGATTAACAAGAATCGAAGATGGCTTCATTTGATCCAACTCTGTCGTGCCCACAATGCCACTCGAACGCTTGCTCAGGACATAATATAGGCTCACGACATCTGCCGTGCGGAAGAGTTCTTGCTTTCCGACCACCCGAAATGTCTTCCCGCAGTCAAGGTTGTCATCAGGAGACAAGCCACCTGCAACAGCCATCTGATCGGCTTTCTCCTGAGTGAGGTTCTCGCTCCAGCAGATTACATTCATGCCAAAAGCAAGATGACCTACTCGAGCTACCGCAGCACCCAGGCGTTCAAGGCCGACGACACCCAAGGTCAATCCAGGGAGACCGATGGCGAGGCGACTCTGCCAGCCGGAACTATTCTTCATCACAGCATCGTCTGCTGCAATATTACGTGCTAGCGGTAGTATCAGAGCCCACGTGTGTTGCATTGTGGGATGCACGCTGCCTTTCTTGATGTTTGGCTTAGTCGGGCCGCTCTGGTCGGTGCGGCCAAGGCCTGGCGCTGCAACGACGGTAATGCCTAGTTCTTTTGTAGCTTTGAGGTCAAACATCTCGAATTGCATGCCTGTAGCTAGCAATAATTTGAGATTGGGAAGCTGGCATAGAAGTGAAACAGGAAAGGCAGTGCGTTCGCTGATGGTGGAGATGACATCGAAAGGACGAAGACGCTCGACGAGACGAGCGGTCTCAGCATCGCTAGTTGGCACGATTGTGTTTTTGAAGGTTGTAATTTGTAGTTGTGAGGAAGAGATCTGGGTAAAATGTGGTGTTGAAGTATCAAGATAATCATCGATGGTTGCGAGTGAGGGCTTTTCAGCTGAGACATAGTGCGGGTCGTGATGCTGTGTTTTACACGTACGGGGATGGAACGGCGGGACATTCTGGACAGCATTCTTTGAGACGTGACTTTGTGCTTGAGTGGTGGATGCCTCGACTGATAATATGCTGACAGTGATGTGTATCCAAAACAAGTTGAGTATCCTACGCGAGGCCGCGCTTCGCTCTCGAGAGCGACTTCGGCAACGCGATGCAGATCAATTATCTAAAGGATCTGAGACTATGAATTACTACAATGATGAAGGAACTGACCATCCGTCCCAAATAGATATTTAAATGGCAGTCTTCACCTTTTAGCATCTCTTCTGATGCTTCTCGTTGATACTTGAACTCGGCAGTCAGTGTCAACAAACACGGAGCCAGACCTCGCTTGCGTGGTAACCATCTCGGCAAGCGCCCCGGGCTTCAACCGAGCTCCACTTTTGAACGTTCCTCTTCCATCACCTGAACAAGCAAACTCCTGAAAGTCCACACATTCATCCCACCCTCGTGATAGGTTAAGAAGAAGCTCTCCTCTCATTATGATCAACTTATCAAGGACGACCAACCGTCAAATACTGCCAAGAATCTCCGCAAGTATACGACCCCGCCATCCCTCGATACCCCTCAACATGTCACTCAACACCCATCATCGAGACTTCACATCCTCCTCCTCATCATCATCAAGCAAAGTCCCAGAAGGATCATGGGACAGCCACATCCACATCATCGACCCCCAAAAATACCCATTCCCCACCAATATCCCACGAGTCCCCCATTCAGGAACCATGACCGGCGCCCTCACCAACGCCTCCCGCCTCAACCTCCCAAATATGGTATTCGTACAAGTCAGCACCTACGGCAACGACAACACCTGGATCCTCGACGCTTTAAAAGAAGTCGGTCCAACTCGAAGTCGTGGTGTCGTATCTTTCGATCCCGAGACGATCGATTCTCAGACTCTTCGGCAATGGCATGAGCTTGGCGTGAGAGGCGTACGGTTGAATTTGAGATCAACAGGGAAGGTTTTGGAAAGAGAGGAGATTCAGTCGGTGTTGAGGAAGTATGCGGAGAAGTTGAGGCCGTTACAGACGTGGTCGATTGGGCTGTATGCTGATATGGCGATGTTGGATCATGTGCAGCCTTTGGTGGAGGAGTTGGGTGTGAAGATTGTGCTGGAGCATTTTGGGTCTCCAGCGTCGTTGCCGCTGGATCCAGAGAGGGAGCCAGGCTGGGATGCTTTAAGGAAGATGATGGAGGATCCTAGAGTGTTTGCGAAGATCTCAGCGCCGTATATATTCTCCAAGGATCCGGACTTCAAGGATCTGGAGTTGTTAGTGAAGTCTCTTCTGAGCATGAGAAATGGAGAGGGAGTTGTATTTGCATCAGATTGGCCGCATACCCAGTCGAAGGGTTACGATGCAAAGCCTTTCGAAGAGAAGTGTATGGAATGGTGTGATGGGAATGAACAGCTGAAGAACAACCTCTTCCGAGGAAATGCAAGGAGGCTTTGGGATATTTGGAATTGAGTGGCGTCGTATATTGAGGAATTGCACTCGGCCTTAATCGAATGGCTTTGATTGTACAAAATATACAGACCGTAGACTCACACCTGTTATCCTTAGGTTGCTGGAGCCAAAGCAACGTTTACATGTCCCTCATTCCGGCAAAGCCTTGGCCAACTGGTCAAAGCTTGTCGCATCGTTACATGTTGTCGAATTAAATTAATGAATCATATATAACTGTCAGAAAACGACTCCCGAGAATGAAGGATGATACCTGTAACGAGTCAGAATTTAAACGAAATAGAGATTCTGAGCCCTGCCTAGATTCCAAGCGTACATGGAAAGAGATTGCACCAATGAACTCAATTGCCCGTAAATAGCCAGTTGTTCACCAGTTTTGAAGCATTTCGTCCTGTATCTCAACTCCTCGCCTTCCATCTCTCAAGACATTAGAACCTCCATCCTCAGCATCAAAAAGCCTTCAACATCGCGTCCAGATTTCATGTCATGGCCCAATACTCAGAAACCTTCTGGCGATCCAACCCGACGAATCTCAAACCACAGCAAATCGCTCGCCATTCTCCTCCCTCTCCTCCAAGACTTCTCCACGGCTCGGAACACGTAAACCTTCTTGTTCCTGATTGACAGACACCCATGACGCCTCAGGTGGCCTGAAGCCACTTGGCTTGAGTTCTCCATGAGGTGAAACCTCGTGCGAGACCCTAGGGGATGCAGTTTGATTCGTCGCATCATCCACGTCTTCAACAGCATTGACTTGAGAGCTTGGAGTGACTTCAGCTTGCAGCATTCCAATTGACGGTTGGGCTGGGAGGTTGTCGAGCTCGATATCCAGCTGCAGTCAAGTTGGCTGGATGATGCCTGTGCCTGAAGCACGTATTTCTCCCCGTTCCATATCGTCGTTGTCATTTGTAGAGCTTCGGATGGCTGGTCCATTCAGAAGCCGCAGCTGAGCTGGTAGAAGAGGTTTTTTATGCGCTATCATAGCATCCTGGAATGTCTTGCGAAATTCAGACATGTCAGGGATCCGGTACGTGGTATCCCGGGGAGATGAGCTGGGGGGCGAATGATCTTCCTGAATTTCGGCCCGCAGCAATAATGATGTCCAGGCCCTGATAGCAGACCATATGCCGGCCTTGTAGGAATAAATCTTGCACGCGTATTGGAGCAGACGCCAGTTGGAGGGTTTGATCTCCCATTTCTGCTCATTGGTGAACTTGCGGAACAGCAATCCTTTCTCTTTCCACGACGGGTTTGGATCTTCTACCATGATGCAGATTAAATGTTCTGCTAGAGATTGGTACACTCATCGAAATAGCCGGGCCAGGTTGTTGAGGTTAATGACAGCCACGTATGTAGATAGAGAGACCAGGACAGCGGTCACCTTCAAGGCGTTCAAACTGAAGATCTCCTTGTTGATGCTCCAGACTAACTTCGCTTATTTATGTCAATATGTACTCACTTAGGGGTTTTGCGGAGCCAGGGATACATACCATACAGAACGAAAGAGGCAAGAAAAATATGCTCACAAAAGTGAGTAGCTTGATATTCTCGCTTTGTCGTATCGAAGCTCGACTGTCGATAACGGCACTGGCATTGAACAGCTGTTGGTCTCGACTTAGCTGACCACGAGCCTACGAGATACATGAGGTTCCAGATACGTACACCATCTCGTAGATCAATTGCCTCTAAACGTTTCATTCTGAATTCTCCCGCTGTTCGATTAAAACCACCGAGTTCATTTGCCAATTTGTTTCGGTAGAAGTCGAGTTGAGTCTTGTCTTCAAGTTCGACTTGACTTGAAGCTCTAGATTCGATAAGTTCTGAGATTTCATGAATATTGTCAGAGATGCGCTTGTCGATTTCTTTTAGAGTAGTGATAGCCCAGAAGGGTGTTTTTGATCGCGAGAATGCATCGTCATTAACGAGAAGCTTGTCATGTTGATCGGGCTGAAAATAAGCGTCGCTGACGTCCGGGATGTCTTTGAAATACCCAAGCAGTTGTTTCCACTTTGCCAGTATGTCTGGAATTCTTCTGTGCACATAGTACAGAAGATACAATAGGACATCACATCGAGCAGATGGGTGTTTGGATTCCGTACTGAGAATGTCGTCTTTGGCTTTGTGGGAGGTGAGTTCCAGGAGTGTCCAGTAACATCTGGGCTCGCTGCCAGTCCCAGTGCATGTGATAAGCTGCGCATCTCAGTCAGCAACATTCAAAAGTCAATTGAGATGACATACACCGTATGCACACTCTTTTAGCAACCTATGCTGCCCTCCGGCCCCCCTGGTCTTGGCTCTCCAAATGCCCAGTACTTTCGATTGTCACTGAAGCCTCCCGCTTTTCCAAAGACTTAGTGGGGTATCACCACGACATTTTGATATACTGTAGAACGCGAGATAGAAGTTACGCTCTGTTGGTCGGATACCCAAAATTGGAAGACTCCGGAAGTCTAGGTTGCGTTGAGCTGAGCAGTTTAAATAACAATCGATGATGTTCAACTGAAATATGTCCAGTCCCGCAAACAGTTGAGCTCTGTTCCTGCCTAATGCAGAAGCTTCAAGGCCTCTAATAGAACTGCGTATTGTCACTCACAATGCTCGAGTTGAGCAGAAAGTTTACTTACACGATTCTTTGCCACGGCGCTGAATAGCATATTTCCGAGTCATTGTCAGTTGCCTGCTGTCCTTCTGAGTCGGTACCCAGATAAACAACCCTTTTCTGTGCTCTCGTCTCGTAGCAATGAACCGAGCCATTGACATAATCATATATGGCTATAGAACCATGGCCAGTGGCAAAAATCTCCAGCGACTCAGGTAGAAGGTCGGCTTCGCTGCAGGAAAAGGGGGGGCGGTTGCCTATCAGCTCCCTTTGCTGAAAAAGGAATGGCAATCGTCCGTCTGAAGGTACTTGCCAGAGATCGCCTACAAGTTCTGTCCATGCTTTCTTATGCGCAGGGGTCACTTCAAAAAACACAGAAACTCTTTCGCCATCTGGTTTCCGCTTGATAAGTGGATCCTGCCACAGTCGCTAGACCACATCGTCCTTTGCATATATGGAAGCGACTACCGATGGTGAGTAGAACTTTGCTTTCTCGAGCAGATCCTCGTTGGCTCGGGGTTGAGATCTCAATTGCAACCCGTCGCGTCTGTCTATGAAAGCCTTGACTTCATGAACGGCGGGTGTCTGATTTGGTCAGAAGCCGACCCAGCATCATATCACTGATCACGTACCTCTCCAGTATCCTCTCCCCCTCCTAACCCCACCCCAGTACCAGCAGCACCCGAGCCATCGCCTCCACCATCCACCCCCGCCCCGGAAGTCTCTTGCGTGCGATTGGGTTTCAAATTTTTCAGCTCCTCCAAAATCCCTTTCAAAAACAGCTTCGTCTCATCGTCGCATTGTAGAGCTGGCTCGTTGGCTGGGTCTGGGCCACTCGTCGTCGGCGCAGACTCAGTTTCAGGCTCCGCCATGGCTGTGACTCAGAGCACTCGCGACTTGGATGAGGAAGTCGACAAGACAGAGCTTGATGGTGTCAGGTTGAAGATGTGAAGTTGAAGGAGTGGGGGTGGGGGTGGGGGTGATATACCACTGGACATAAAGTCGAAAGAAGAGCTGAGATAAAGAATCTGCCACCCTACCATTCTCCAAAACATAATTTTCCAGAACGGGACAAGAAACGTGAATGGGAAGGAGAAGGAGAAGGAGAAGGAGAAGGAGAAGGAGAAGGAGAAGGAGAAGGAGAAGGAGAAGGAGAAGGAGAAGGAGAAGGAGAAGGAGAAGG
>JGI24508J20089_1000116_pt1 | contig 90823 bp, 100 predicted proteins | sample LinPmetageLP24_FD_20089 | JGI IMG/M metagenome (IMG submission 20089) | reverse complement strand
GGAAGCAGAAAACGGCTGCTTGTTGGAGAGGGTGTGCAGATCCTTGTAAGTGTGGAAGCAGAAAACGGCTGCTTGTTGGAGAGGGTGTGCAGATCTTGTGAAGGTGGGGTAGTTGACCCGCAAAGTGAGGTAGCCGAAAGCTTCTTTTGAGAGTGGCCCATGAATCTTTGTGAAGTGTGGTAGCTAAAGTGGCGCCTTATTCTGGAGGGTGTGTAGATCTTTGGAAAGAGGTGGTAGCGAAAGTGGCTCCTTGCTAGGGTGATGCGTACATGCCCCGCAGTGCGGGGCACTAAACATGCCTCCTTTTTGAGGGGCGTGTAGATCTTTGCAAAGGTGTGGTAGCTAAAGTGGCTCCTTATTTTGAAGGGTGTGCAAATCCTTGCAATGGTATGGTAGAAAGTGGCTCTTTGTTGACCTTTGCAACGATCTGCACATCCTTTCTGGAAGCTAAATGTGGCGCCCTTGTTGGAAGGGTGTGCAAACCCTGTGAACAAAAGTAGCTCCCAGTCTGGGCGGAATTGCTGGGAAAGTTACTCTAGTCATCAAAATCTTTTAGTCACTTGCCTTATTAAGTTGCATTTTAGAGCACCGCAACTCACACAATACAATTAAATCACCGCCTCTTTGAATTATTCTAATCGTTCTTCGCATATGGTCACATCTCCTGCGGATGACTATGCTGGATGCAGTTGCCTGAACTAGGAAAGGATATGAAGAAGAGTTCGTGTATCGCTCGTCATGAGGCGGCCATGCCATGAGGTGGCATTGTGTTACAATAGAAGACAAGCACAAAATTATAATGCATTATGGACAAAAATCTTCCTCCGGTTGGAATATCTACTGTCGCAACGAGTGCAGATATGAAAAGTATCGCAACATGACCCATGAGATTAACCGCTTGATAGAAGTTTGAATAGTATAGTCAAAATTGCTAACACGAAACTCACGCCAGGCTCATGCCTCGAGTGGGTAACTGGGAAAAATTTGAGAGCGATATGGGATCTGTATATTATTTGAGATAACAGCTGCAATTATAATAGTGCGTCTTTTCTGCTTGACCAACTCGTACTCACTGAGACCGGCGCTTCTTCGGCAGTCCCTCGTCACTATCCTTCCGCTTTCTCTTCTCGCCATCTGGCCGACCAAAAGCCCGTCCCAGTCTTTGCTGCTGTATCAACCAGTTGACTGAAAACGGAGAGCCGCTTATATTGTAAGATTCGGGCCCCCTTTCCCGAAGATGAAGCGAGAAGAAGTCCTCTTTACTGTCAACATCAAAACACACCCGCTTCCTAACATTCCCGTCTCTGTCGAGGGATGACCGGTCTCGGACAGACCCCGGAAGCGTACGCCCGCGGAAGAGGAACTTTGCCGACGATTTCACCAAGTTTTCCAACAATACCTCCAACTCAGGAGTTCCAGCTCGATGCCGGCAAAGGATATAACCAGTGCATGAGTATTTGCCATTCTCTTTTCTCGGTATGCTCTCCAACTCGAAAACGAAGAGCTCTGCAATAATACAACGTGCAAGACGAATTAATGGCTTTGAGTGAAGCATCGTTTCATGTGCAAGGCTTTTCATCTCAGGCATCTTGTTTGAGTCGTCCAACCTGGGCTGCCGGCCAAGAAATTCAACGTTGAAACGGAAGTACTCGCCTCGCCTTCGCCTCTTTCCGGTCTTATGCTCATCTTCATTATTTCTTTCTTCCATTCTGCGGGTGGCATCACCATTGTCGTGACCGTCAATAGCTGACCAAAGCGCGCGAGCGAGACGGAAGAGCCACATATCTCCCCACCAAGAGTTCGAACCATGCAACTCTGGCTCATAGTCGGGAGCCTTGCCAGTACCTAGAGAGACCTTTAAAGCAGACCTTTTAGCAGAGGGATCATGTGGGAACATTGCCTTGATTACTTTCAAAGCAAGCTTGTATGGGTTGTTGTGCGTTAGTCCCCCGTCTTGAAATTTTCCTAGTCCGGCAATCTTCTTCGGGGTGAAGAAGCTGCTTACATTAGCACATCGATGAAAAGGATGGGATGGCTTCGCCTTACCCTGGGGCTGCAGAGGTAGCTCTCGCTCTATTTTGAATCAGTCAAATCCGGTCCGAATGTTTGAGCGGCTTACATTTCCCACACCAGAGCATCACCCAGTAGGATGCCGTACTTCTCAAACTTCTTGTCTTCTCGGTCCCCTAGCCCGTTGTAATTTGTGAAGAGAAATGGCTCTGGCTTCATTGTCGACGCAACGACACCAATTTTGGTACCCATAGCTGTTGCACTTGAGCAGTCAAGGATGTGTTCGTCACTGCCAAAGACCTCCTGTAAGGCAGCATCCAAGTTTCGAGTCGGGTAGATGCCATCGGTAAATAAAGAGACGAGGACGGCTAGGTATGAAACTAGATGTAGTCCAAATGCTTTCTTGGCCACCCGTTCGTAAAGAACTATGCAGTCCCCTACCGATAACCCAGCATGGCTCAAAGCCAGTGCGATTATGCCTCCTAAATGGTGTCAGCATGGGTCTATTTCTACCTCTCGCGGCTGGACCAACCGGCACTTGTGCCAAAAATGAAATCGAAATTCCCCTGTACGGGATAGGGTAGGCCAACCAGCTCTTCCAAGGCCTGGAGGACCATTAAGGGAATGATCCCTCTCACGCCTCCACCATCAATACATAAGAGCCGCGCAGTAGCTGTCGGTGGTGTGACCTTGAAAAGGGCCCCGGCAGTCTGGCCACAGAGGAAGCAGTGCGGGATATGAAAGTCCCAGACGTCCCTCTGGTCCCCATTAAGTCGGACACACTTTTCGCATATGATATGTCCACATGGTAGACGGTATTGTGGCCTTGCCCGTATACATACCAAACACGTTTTCTTGGAATGTATAGAAGACCAGTTTGGTTTAGTAGTGCAGAGCGTTCGCTGATGCCATGTGGCATTGGAAACGTCAGGAAGCTTGGTGAATGTCTCTACTTGTGTCACGAATTCATCTTCAAGCAGCCTGATGAAGCCGGATGGGAGAATCATGTGAGTTGACCCTTCGTGAGCGAGGATCCCTGCGCGGCAGACCTGATGACATATTTCTTTGTAGAGGGTGCAGAAGACTTCACGGGGGCTAAACACTGCGAACATGTTAGTAGATGTAGGGCTGTAGCTTTTAGCTTACAATGCATATCTGGTGGGTATTCATCGAGTAGAAAGCTGGACGCAATGATAGGGATGGCAAACTGCAACAACGTTTGCGGTGTCTTGATCCTATGAAGAAACTCGACTAGATGTTCCTGTAGGTCGCTTGCCACAGGGTTCTCGATTCGTGATGTGGAAATGAAATTGAAGGGCTCTACAGAAGTTGCCGCCACGTGAATCACAGCATGGTGGAAGAATGCCGCAAAGGTGTGAGCCGAGAAGAGCGTCTGCGTACGGACTCTGGCTTCTCGTACCTGATCAGAGAAGTTGAGCAACTGTTCAAACAGCTCTCGGTGGCGAGCTCTATTGGACAAGTCCGTGTCGCGGGCTGCGAGGCTGAGAACTTGGATGTCGGAGAAGTGATCTGAGACGTCGATGGTCGTCTCCTCGCTTAACATCTGCTTGAACGACACCGAGGCAGACTCATCATCACCATGGAAGTTACCACTTCGTTCAACCACGATCAGGACTTTCGGACGCGTGGATTTGGGGAGAGATGAGGGCTGACCTAGGTCCAGCCAGAGTGCCAGACGTTGCACGATTGGCTGCAACTGCCCAACATCGTCTGCAAAGAAGCAGAAGACGTCAGTGAATGGAGAGAGGAGCCTGGAATAGATCTTATCAGCAGATTCGGAGAAGGTCGGCACTGCTGGACTCCCCGCAAGTAACGGTCTACTTGTTGTCTCATGGCATTTCTCGATCGTCAGCACTCTTGGCTTGTCGAGGCTCGGTAAATCCCCTTCAGCAAGTAAAACGGGCCGCCTGCTGAAGGTGCTCGGAGCGTGGATATGGAGATGTATCTCTCCATTTGCGCGTCTGCCATTCATTTTGGTCCGGCCCTTCGAACCCCACTCATCATGATGCTGGTGGCTGGAGTCACGGCCATACCGTGGGGGTGGAGAGAAGGTCTTCGCTAATTCTTTGATAGCCATCGCCTTGGATCTGTTTCCGATGAAAACAAGGAGACTTGGACTCTGCTCATCTGGATCTGGAAGATCTTCCAGAAGTGTCTGGAGTCTGTCGGTATTCTGAAGGAGGGTATCACCTTCATTTGCGGCCAAGCCCAGCCACTGTGTATGCTTGCAATATCGCATGTTGGCAGATGCTCAACGAGGGAAAGGGTATCAGGACGAAGGAAAATAAAAATCAATTGACTAACTCCGACTGTGTAAGGAAAATGCTTTTATTCATTCTTCGCTGTAGCCGTTTTGGGCTGGCTCGCTGGATTCACGTGGAGAGCCGCTTGCGAACAAGGGCCAAATCTGGCGCTGACCCCTCCATAATAAAGAAGGGGCTTGCTTCTTATCGTAACTACAATAGGGAAAGCGCCCAAGCAATGTCAAAAGCATTAGAGGAAGGACATCGTGGTTCAATGGCTGCCAAGAGGTCCGTGATCTACAAGAACGCGCCCAGGTACAGATGCATCGCTTGTGGCAGACCGAGGTCATCCAGATTCCACTCAAGACACCCTCCGGAGGATCCACCTCCACCTCAAGGCATATGCCGAAGGTGCATCGGCACAGAGCGCAAGGAGAATCTCCCACTGACTCCAGAGATCAAGATCTATGAGTTCCATTATTACCACCACGACTGTACTTGTACACATGAACAGCCATGTCGGAGATCAGCGGTGGAACGGTCTCGGACGTTGGGGTATCCTTCCTGTGCAGAGCTCCCAGCAGAAGATATTACAGGTAGAACGCCTCCACCGTATCGGCCGACGGAGAGGGTGCCACCGCCGGTAGCATTTTGGAGAAAGCCAAGCCTCTGGAGGTCAAGCAGTAGCAAATAAATTGGGGCCTGGTGGTAGCTGGATCGAATATTATAGAGCTCAATAGCAATGAAGAAATAAAAGTCAAAATTGACAATCGTAGCGCGAGGAATATTGGCCGGGGGATCTTCGAAAGGACAGTCTGATTGAGTTGCACCGCCGAATGAACTCCACCCTTTAAAATACTTCTCGTGTTCAACAACTTCCCATTATACAAATACCGTTCGACTTCGTCACAAACCCAGCCTCCCACTGTAAGTACAGCATGCATGAAAGGCTTTTGGTGGCTCCTCTACACTCCTTCCTATCCTCGGAGATATCTCATCTGCTCTTTCGAGCTCAGTGGCAATTGTTGGCTGGCGGCACGAATTGGAACTTAACAATGCAGCCGCTTCCTGCCAAGCATCCTACTTACGATCTATACTCGTTTCCCCTCCAAAGCTTTATGCCATACATGAACCCCTATATCTTGGCCTTTAATACGCAACCTTCAAGTTCTCAGCATGTTGATAACTACCGACCTTACAGAACAATAGTCCCGAGTCATTACCTCAAGATGTTAAAGCCAATCTACCTTCTACTGTGTCTGCTACTTTCTCTCCGCGCAACAGTTGCGAGACCATCGTATTCGAAATTCCCCCAACGCCCTTTGTCGTTCTCACCACCTTCTCAATATCCTATCCTATATCACCAGCCATCGTTGAACGAGAATTTAAGTTTCCACGGTACGATCAATGTATCTTCCTATGGCCTAAATCAACCAGCCCGGGTGACTTATTCTCTCTCGTCGCAAATCTGCATCCCTTTGGTTCCCGAGGTACTATACATAATAAATGACCTCTCACGATGGCTCCTCTCTCAAGACTTAGACAGTACCGCGTTCAATATACTATCTGACACGCCAAGATCTCCTCTACCAGTCTATCTCGCAGTAAACATTACAGAGCAGCTCTACCGCTCGAAATTCATCCTTGGTTTGTCGCTTCAATTGGTACTACTCGACACCAATCCGGAGGAGCAGGTGATATTGCCCTGGGAATCAATTATAGCGTTCTTAGAACAGAGTGCATTGGAATTAGACCGAGCTGCGAGGAAGAGGAATGGCGCAGGCTTAGGCAGCATTTCAGTACTCGAGGCGCAGATTGTAGGTGTGGGTGTGCTTGCAGAATGGAGATTTTGGAGTGTAGTTGATGGAATAACAACAACGTGTGAGGGTTGATGAACTGTGTCATTGGAATTAATGGGTCTGGTGTTACATGAGATGAAACCATCGTGGGCTCTGTCGTAGCCGGCAATGAAGTGGGCGTTGCGGCATATCCTTTGATGATTCATAATACTTTATGCGTCTCAGCAACATGCTTGCCTATATTGCCCACATACTCTCCACATCCGCATCGAAGAGCAGCATGCTCGTTTCGCCCGAAGTTTTCCAGACAGTCGTCGAGCTCTTGCACTTGCCTCCTAAAAAGCGCTGTGGCCCTACCAGAATCAAGTGTTTCTTTGAATACTGGTCGCAGCTCTATCCAGCTGTGGAGGGTATTGAAAAGCACAGCTGGCAGCTCCATTTGGAGGGTCGACGACAGGGCGTCTATGTACGATCGAATATCTTCGGAGATATTGGTTGGAGACATGTGGAATATCGGCAGGTGAGCTTTCAAGATCCGGCTCATAGCCGGGAGGCACTCGACCGTAGAGTAATTTATACCAACAAGGAATCCCCCGACAGTTGTGAAGACAGCGTGGAGAGCATGTGCAGGAAATTCAAGCTCGTGGGAAGAGTCGGTCTCAACGATTATGCCGCCTTGGAGCTTTGATCCAACCCGTGCGAGGCGATTGGGAAATCCAGTTGATGCAACATAGATCTCCAGGTTCTGTGGCGTCCCTGGAAAGAGGAGCCACACTTTCTTACATCTGCCAATTGTTCTAGATAATCCCCGCTGAAGAATATCTGAATGGGTTAGCTCAAAGCTGTCAAATTACATCATGAGCTTACCGTGGTGAAGGTCAACAAATGAGCCTTTTGGCGTTACATTGATCCCAACTTTAAAGCGATCGGTACAGACATGGTGGCTCGATTGGATCTGTGAAGGCGGTTGCATCGGAATTTCTGATGTATCTGGGGCCCATACATTCAATAAAGAGTATGTTGAATGCCCTGGAGCAGCGGTGGTAGCCTGGTACAAAGCGGCAGCTGCCATTCTGAACTTCTTATCATCAAGGTCGGATTTGGCGGACCGCTTTGTTTGACTCTTGCTTCCAAGCTCAGGCGGCTCTTTTCCCTCGCGAAAGACTTGATATTCTGTGGATTTGCGTATCGTACTGATCACTAAGGTGTATATTGTCTCTTCTGAGGGCTCTATTTTGGACGAGTACAAGGTAGGTGGCTGGCCTTCCCAGAGTGAGACAGTGTACTCATCCAGTGACGACAGAGCTTTGATTCCATTCTCAAATTTCAGTGGACATTTTGATCTCCAATCGTGCTCATCTAGGTCGAGATGGGCTGAGAGCTGAGGGTGAGGCAGCGGTTTGGGCGGTGGGCACTGATGACCTCGAATCCTAGCAACGGCTTTTCCACACTGCTTGCAGACCACCTTTCTCTTCTGACACGAATTTATGTGTTCCCGTATATGGCCTGTATCGGTCAACTTGGAGCAATACGGGCAGGTGACCTTTGATTTGGGCATAGATGTTCCAGACGTTGGGGATGAAGCACGACGAAGCACAACGGTTTGGATGTTCGCGACACAAGCCCGCCAGAGCACGCAAATGGCGTGCTCTGGCGGGCTGTCACGTTCTTGTTGGCATGGAAACCAATCCAGGGCGGCGACGGCCGGCAGAAACGTCATCTCATGTTGACAACTTCGCAGGAAAATTGCGTGCTTGACATCCCGCACGATATGTCTATCTGACCTTTGCCACTTCTCATTCTCCGTTTTGAGGCATAATGGAACCAGACCAAGACGATTCTTCCAGCTATGTCAATTCCTGGCTCGCGAAGACTGATTGGTCTGACCCGCAGGGTTACATAACCAGCACGACCAAGATTCAACACCACCACTTTCTTCGACATCAACTCCCCCACCATCACCATCGCCCTTCGTACTGCACGGCCGAGCAGAGATAGCAAAGCGCAAAAGAAGAATGAACAGCGACGTGGCTTCAGATGCGAGCGGAGGAACGTCGCGCACGAGATCGACAACCACTTCCTTCCCAAAACGCCCCATTTTGCATCCAACGCCGCCTTCAAGTCGCCAGCGCTCGACCAGCCCGACTCGCAAAGTACTGAGTCAGCTGAAATTAGCGACCCCATCATTGCGAGTCTGCCAGCCTGATGTCAGACTGGAGCAGTCACCTGCGGTGAGACAGCTGAGGAGCATGCTCATCAACAAGCTGTCAGCAGAAGTGATTCCTTACAGTCTCCAGGTAATCGTGTTCCCCCTTGATCAGATCTATTGCTAATCCTGTGAAGACTCGACTCCGAGCCTCAGATCCCGACCAGTTCCAAGTTCTGAGCCCTCTCTTCGAAGATCCAACGATCCTGCACCCAGCCTCGTACACACATAGTCTCTGGGAGGTAGCAGACAAGATATACAACGAAGCACGCCGGTGCCATGATAATCACCTTGACGAGAAAGCATGGATGAAAGTCGTTAATAACGTTCTCGATCCTGCAGAGCTCGGCGAAGATACATCGATGCTACGCGTCCATAGCATCCAGACGCAATCCGTCGACCCCACCTTCCTTCCCAAACACATATCCCAGCCTTCGGCGAAGAAAGCAGACCTCGCACTCGCCTTCTCCTGCGACCATCCGTCTGTCGCAGCGGCTATCGAACCTGTGCAGAAAGCAAACCCTGACCTGTGTCTCAGCCAGATAACGGACGCATATACCAGTACTGTACCCATGGTTTGTTGTCTGGAGGTAAAGGAAGGGGGAGGGGATTATAATGAAGCAATCTTACAGCTAGGAATTTGGTGTGCTGCAGGCTTGGAGCGGCTGCGTGGATTGCGAACACTTGCCGAATCTGAAGTGATTTCGAGGAGTTACCACCGTTTCTGGGGTGGACTGTGGTGGGTCATGATTGGAAATTTCACATCTCGTGGAAGGATGAGGGGGGAAATGTCGTAAGTTCCCCTCTCGCGCTGTGCTCCCTGGTAGTTCTCCATATTAACGTGCGTCCTACCTGACAGATTGTGCTTGGCCCCTGGCGGGTGTTGAGCGCTGGCACAAGCAGTCACGCGGAGATTTTAATCCTAAATGGCCCTAATTCGGACTGTCAAGAAATGGCTGGAGGAGGAGTACTGGGTATGGATGTGTCGGAATGTGCTAGCTGGTTTAAAGTGATATCACAGGTTTCTGGCGGTTATCATCCATGCATCAGACTTACCGCCAGCGACAGGCTCAGAGCCATAGCCAACTGGATGTTGAACAATCTGAAGTGATGGCCTTCTCGTCATAGGACGTCGGTTCACGGGATGAGGAAGGCTTGATAGTGTAGGTCCCCACCTCTACGTTCAGATCTTGACTAAGTCGTCACTTCTAGCACGATGGAGACAAGAACGTCACTATTGATGTGGACTCAAATGTCAATAAAATTTCATCACCATTATTGAAACGAATTCGAAGTTGCCGAGTCTGTTAAGACGCTTCTTGATTACCATTTTGCCTGTCACCATCCTACCTCCAAAACTTTCTTCGCTAATGTGAAGTGCGGCAGAGACCAATCTCGCGGGCGTAGAGCTTACGGATGATGTCGGTTCTGAAATACCCAATTCCAGCTCTGAAGCAAATCTCTGGGGTCCATTTTCGGCCAATTTACCACCTGCCAGCTCCCCGATGATAGCGAGCTGGGATGCTGGGTCATGGTGGAAAGTGCACTGGATGGTTCGCTTTCCCTGGCATTTACCTGCGCCCTGCTCTCCGTCCCATCTAAGTCCGTCATGATGTCGTATTCTGAGGTTGGAAGATCCAGCTCTGCCGTGCTCAGATTGTCCATTGCCATATCTTCGCTGGGAACGCCTGGCACGGTGTCTACGTCTCCAAAGGTGGAACACATTGGGCTGTGCGACTCCACCGCCATGTCGCTCGTTGTGTCGTTCGATCCTTCAGTAGTTTCGATGATCATATCCCGAAGTGTTCCTAATTCGAATGTGGTATCGTCCGCCATACCTGCGTCGAGGATAGTATCTCTCCCAGGTGAGTGGGCCGCTGAGTTCCAAGGTTCTCTGGCTGTATGGGTGGCTGTATCCTGCACTTCCCCGGTGTCGACTGATGGCCCATCCAACGCCATGGGTTGAGACAGTTGTTTGCTTTCCAACTTCCGGAGCGGGTCCACAGGCGAGTGTTGAGCGGTAGGCAATTGTTGTACGACAGGTTCGCGTGGTCTGTCTTGGTCTAGGTTCCTGCCGCCTTCGATGTTTCCATCTATATCGTATTGGCCGATCGACATGGTGCTGTCGGGTTCAGGGTCCTTCTCAGGTATCATGCTGGTTTCTTGAACATCTTCGTCGGCTGAGTCCGTCTCGCTATGATCAAGGAATGCATCATTTGTATTTCCTGCCACCGCTTTCCAACAACCAGAGATATCTTGCTTCTCTAGGAACTCATGAGTACCTGATGGGTTTGCTTTCTTCGGCCTCGGTCAGCAAATGAAACGACCTCGACAAGTGTCAACTTACCACCACGTCTTGGATCGACGGCGGCCAATAACGACTCCCTGCTGACCTGATTGACTGGACGCGGCCATCTCTATCGCGAACGATTAGAGCAACCCAAGCATCGGTGTCTCTGGCCAGCAGTCTAGTCTTGTTGATGAGGCTCCTAGTTCGCTTTCTGAATTTCTCTTGGCGCTTTTTGCGTTCCTCGCGTTCCTTGGTCGCCCTGGTCTGAGAACGGCGTGATGGCATGTTGGAAGATACGCGTGTGTATTCTGGCCAGCAATTCAAAGATGTTATAAGTGCTCCGTAGACGTTTGTGACGGGAATGCGTATGCCGTTTGTTGACACCAGCGTGACTCGGCTCTGAAGAACTTATATTCGCTTGCTTTACTTTACTCACCACATGCCAATTGGAAGCCACTTTTGGCCTTCAATGCTATACAGGCATCATGGCCTCGTCTCTTGCACCTTGAGCTTTTTCCTTACACCATCTTCCACCATTGTCTTGGCAAGCCATTTCCTGACCCTCGAACCCATCCCAGTCTGAAGCAGAAGCTGGCCCTGACATGCCTTCCCCACCTCTCCGTAAGCCATTTCCTGACCCTGCGACCGACCCCGGTCTCGAGCAGATGCCGATCCACATACGTACCACACCAATGTGTTCTTGCATCTCTTGGCAGGAGCCGTTTCCAACCTGGCAGTTTACGGCTCCTTGTGTCCTGTACGATTGAATTTTCGACTTCCCACCTCTTTCTGGAGCATTTCCTTTGTAACGCAAGCCAAAATGAGCATCTCTTAGCCATGTTATCCTTGATCCAAGCCCTTTCTTGACCATTTCTTCTGCACCGCTCTTGCTGGAGCCCTAACCAGAACCAGTCTCCCAATGCCTGTGAACTTGAACAGCAGATATTATATGACACTGCTGTTCAACAGTGCACCTGTCGAGTTCAACTTAATAGCTTTTGTCTAATCTACCATTGCTTCTATTGTACAGCCTGCGTCTTTTCTGTAAACTTCAGACCTGGTTTCACCAGACTAGAAAGAGAGGGGTCAAATGGTTTAAGGTGAATAAAGCATTGACCGGCTACAAGACGGGTAGGAGATTTAAAGAGAATCAAGCCACTTTCAAGCAAATACATTGAGAGGCTACATGCTGCGACATGCTGCGATTGAACTATGCTTCTTACGCTGAGCCATTGTAGCCGCATGGTGAATTCAAACCATTCTGCACCTGAGCATTGTCCTCCGTCCTTAGTCGAGTCCATCCTTCTCCAACTTCTTGCTGGCGCCTACCCAGTTTGAAAAGGGCCTTCTCAAACCTCTCTTTCAACCGCACCATATCATGCTCGAATTCTTGCCTGTACTGCTCCATCTCACGGTAGTATGCTACCTCGTGAGTGAGGCTGCTGTTTTGCCTCTGTAGTTCCTCAATCCTCTCCGGTAAAGTCGCCTTCGGGTACTGCTTCGTCGCCTGTAGGCGCTCAGGGGTGGCTTCTATCGCCGTTGTCGAACCATGGTGGAGGCTAATGATCCTGTCCACTGGACTGAGTTGAGGTGGTCCAGTTGAGGGGGACTTGACGCGTGAGTCGAGTCGTGCAGGACGACTAGCATGCCGATCAGCGTCCATATCTATCCGCAAAGATCTTACAGATTTCCTGATGTTTGACTTGTAGATTGTATGGACAGAGAGGTCGCTGAACGAAAGAGTGTCAATGTTACTTGGACGGGGGTGTTTGAAAGTTTTAAAAAGGGCTGGCAGGTCATTCGCTTCTGGCATCCATCCTGAAGCCCATTCAGGTCGCGTAGGCCACTTGCGAATGCGCGCCATCTCGTCTTCAATTGTGAGGTGCTGGGGCGGACTTGATTGTTGTATACCTAATGCATCGTGAAACTACAGAAACCGGCTGAAGTACGCCGAAAAGAACATTACACTCTCCCACAGCCGTTACTTCGTCTTCCGCTTTCTGTTGGATTTTGCTCCTGTATCCTCCGTCTGTCTCTTGTTTCCGTCGCTCCGGGCTTGGTCATGCCCCATAACATCGTGCTGGGCGACGGTTGCAAGTGGGCTAGATTGAACGGGGATGATAGGGGCCTGGTACTCAGTCACGGGTGTGGATGTGGTAGCATCTGGATTGCATGGCTCGATCGAGGGCCCCAATCTGTAATCGAGATCACTGAGTGGCGGAAGACGGGCAGGATCTATGATGAAGCCTTGGCTGTGCGATTGCTGGTAGGTTGGGTACTGAGAGTGGCCATGAACACCGTATTGGGACAGCAACGGGTCACCATCGACAAGGTGACTTGCGGGTTGCTGTTGTTGTTGTTGCTCTCGGGCTTCGTACAGCTCGATCAACTGCTTTTGGGTCGCGACAAGCTCCTCGGCCTGTCGAATGTCCTCTAGAAACTTGGCTCTCTCGCCATCGTTTTTGCTGAGCGTAGTTTTGTAGCTCGCTGCTAGTTGAAAATATGTCTTCTGCACAGCATCCATGCCTTGTTGCATAATGTGACGAATCTGCGCCTCGGACTGGCGACCCTGTGCCTCCGCTTGGCAGCAGATCTGAGAGTGGAGGAGTCGTACGTGTGTTTCATCGAGTTGGATACGCAGATTGTCATTCTCGGCTCGCAAGCGCTCGACGCGTTGAGCCGCTGACAGCTCTGGATTATGCGCACCCGAGTCCTGAGTAGGTCAGCTCGATTCTCGTATCTTTGGGTTTCAGCAAACCTCTGGCTCTGGCGTGGAGTGGGGTGTGCCGCTGACAGCGGCCATCATTGTCGGTTCTTCTGGTAAGGACATGGTCGGTGAGCAGCGTCCTGGTGAGTTGCGGATAGGAACGATTGATCAGCCTCAAGGGGTGTCGATTAGGCCTTAAATAATGCCAGGAATTGTATCCGGACATCATGAACGGAGGCATCGCCAGCCTGGAGGAGCTGCCTGATCACCCAGACAAGACAGTATCTCCAGAATTGGGCTCTCTCTCATGGTACGCGGAGAATCTGGCTCCATATCGAGACGGAATTTTCGTCGTCGGAACCAGCTGCTTGATCGGCTGGTTACTGGGATGGGAAGGGGAGACTGGCTCCCCAACCTGCAATAACTTTGCTCCATGTTTGGAGGCTTTCGTGATGGGGTGATTCTGGCTCCCATGACGATAAAGACGTTCTGGATCTGCGAGGGCGCTTGCCGCGTCCGAACGACCCCTGCCCCTCTCCAAGCACACCGACAGGGGTAATGCCGCCCCCTCGTTTTTGGCGTCAACGTTCCCTTTCGCCATCCAATTCCTTCCTCACCAACCTTTCTTCTCTACGTTGAAAATGAGTTCCCCTTGCTTTCCCGCACAGAAGTATCCTCAGCTGAAACTGAGGCGAGAAGATTGACTCGGACACAGAGCCCTTCCAAGAGGTATTATCGGCCTCGTACTAATCTCTCCCACAGAACAACATGTCAAACGTGACTGAGGGCGCCGACTTTGCAAATTTTCTGCAATTGTACAGGCAGTACGTAGACTCTCGAAGTCAGGGCACTTCCCAACCGCCTCCCGGCCCTCAGCTGCCCCAAAGCCAAGTTCGACGCCCAGTATCACAGCATCTCTCACCAACTCACCCTCGACCTCAGCCAACGCGACAACCCCCATTCCGAAATCTTGCCGACCTATCGACATTGGTGCGAGCCTTGGACGAGGTGAAGAAGCGGCAGGAGGAGATCTACGTTATTGTTAGTGCCTTGCAAACAACGTAAGCATTTCAATACGGTCATAGAAATCGGCTAATTCAAAATATAGGGTACAGCAAACCAACAAGTAGATCTCGATCCTCATTCTCAATACTCTTCTCTGACAATTTGATCTAGGACACTCGACGAGAGTGTTGCAACAATGACTGGTACCATCACTAGGTTCGAGCAAATTGGCAGGGGGGTGTTGCAGATGGCAGTGCAGTCGTCGGATTCACAGCCGCCAAACGAAGCTTCATCCCAACTGCATGCCTCCAATCCTCCGCAGCCCAGCCAATATGTGTCCCAACCACCGCCATCCTCCAACCTTCAGAGAACATACACCGGAAACAATGCCACTCAGCCTCCCCATACACCACACCTTTACGCTCCACCTGCCTCGCAAGCACAAGAGACGTTCGCAGAACCATTCATGGAGTATACTGGTGGATTCGACTTCCTGGCCAACGATACGTCTTAGATCCAGGGTCGATGTTCCCCTAGAGACTCTTTATAGATGCCCCAGAATGCCAACCAAGTTTTCTCTGCACTTTCCACCTTTGTTTCCACCTTGACGAGACTCCTTCTGATAGTTGTGATTATCTGTATAACTTCATTTGCGATACTTATCGTCCCATTCCATGCTTTCTGGTGAAGCGCAACTTCCCCCTCCAGTGCCTGGTTCTCTCTTGTGAACGAAGCAATTGTCTCGTATTCTTGCGTTCTTGTCTGCTCTGAAACTCTGTACATAAGGTAGGTCATGATGGACGCGTCGTCGCTGTAGACGCTTGACGTTGGTCGACAGACCGGCGACGGTGTTAGGGGAGAAGTCCCGTCCATCAATAACCCCTGACTCTCTGGATGGGGACCTTGTTGATCCATCTTACCTACAGTCTGCGCTGGTTGGGGTACAAGGTGAGCGTAATGTTGATCAAGTTCCGGAGTGCGGATTTGTACCAGAGAATGGCAAATGGGGAGCTTGATCTGGCTCTAGGCGCCAAAACAAGACCCTGGAACAAGAAACGCCAATAGCATCTGCCACGGGCATTTATATGTTGGGCATGTCACGGTCAGTACCCAGTCCTGCCCCTCCATGGATCCCCAACGAAGTCCACTGAGAAAGGTGAAGCCTTTTCATTTCGGTCGTGTTCAAGACAACATTCAAACGCCATCAGCCGTCACTTGGCCAGCGAGAGGGCGACGATTATTGAGGATCGACTTTAGGGATCCGAGAGATGATTATACCTTTGTACAGGAGCTGCGTTTGAACCAGGGCACCCTCGTATGCCATCGCAAGAATCGCCTCCACATTGCCGTTATCCGCCAGTCATACTCGCCCAGGCCATTGCATATGCTCGAGGACATAGCTCAAGTTGAGCATCCTAATATTGCCGATATACTCGACGTATATTTCCACGAGGGGAGGCTGTGCGTTGTGAGTGAGCATCTGGCTGTCTCTCTGTTAGATCTTGAATTCAAAAGGCTGCCCCCGGAAGAGTGGGAGATAGCAACTATTATTGCAGAGGTGAGTTCATGAGTGCCACGTGCCCTAGTATGGGCTAAGACCGTGTAGGTCATTAAGGGCATGAATTATCTCTTGGATACCTTGCCAACTTCCGAGCTCCATATTGACAGTGTGAGAGTATCTCTCCAGGGTGATGTCAAGCTAGGTAGTAAGCCCGCTTCTCACTGGCCACTGTGGCTGACTATCTAGTCCCTGACATGGAGTATGAAAGCTTGCGAGAGGAACATGTCGACCATGAGTATACGTCGGCCTTCTTAGCTGTGATACTGGAAGTCCTCATGTTACATGGCACTTCCAGCGCTAAAGGCTGGTCTCAAGCAGCTACCGAATTCTCCACAATTCCAGCTTCGGACTCTTTGGCGCCATTTATGAACGTGAGTCCCGCGACGTAGGATTTGACTTGGTGCTGATGGACTGTAGCATGTTTTCATGAGGAAGGCTGTGTCCTCGTCGAGACTGATTCCACGGGTCCGCTTGGCAGCGCAGATGCTGGGATGTCAATCACAAGATCATCTTGAAGACGCCTCGTGAACTACTTTCAAGAACAACCTACATCACTCGAGTAATGCCAAACGAGAGCACGTAAAGGGTGTTAGGAATTTTCGAGATGAACATGGTGACAGACAGTTCGTCCAGGTAGCATACCAATATCATCGACTCAACTTTTTCCAAATATTGAAGGCACCGCTATGATTCCATCTCTGTGCCTGACACCATTACCTTCTGGTGGAGGGATAAGTCAAGTTGCCTATGCCCTGTACAATTATCTCCCACCCACATATTGCCTGCACTGTACATCGTTTTTCATGGAGGTGTGGTGAGATGCTCATGGCCTCGCGAGGCACCACCCGGCTCAAGCACGTGTTTAACCCTCTATACTATATTAACTTATGGCGCTTGTCTGCAGGACTGGATTTTCAAAAACCTGATTCCAACGCTTCCCCTTACCACGTACGACCTCAATGCCACAAATCCTATCCACACTTGCAAGTTTGTTTTTGTTTACTGTCCTATGCCAACAACATCTTTGTGGGAAATCTGGTGAGGATATGGTCGCTCCAGATCAGAGCAGTGGTAGATACAGATCCCTTTGCAAAAATATTTCGTGGATTTACATTGACTGTATTGCCGCTTCGATATGGTCCATCAATGTGAGAATGATATTGGAATCTTTGAAAGTAACCTCCTTGTTGTTACTGCAATGTTGACTTTAAAGAGTCGAGGATCAGTTCAGGATGGTAGCAGTCGTCAAACCAATCGTCAGTGATGAGAGTGATGTACAAGAGTCTGTGAGAGTCGCGGTCGATATCGTTTTAGTCGTGGCCCACCAGAATAGGTCTAAAGCCATGTTTCAACAATCCACTTGTTCTCCTCTGTGAATAACTCGGACCAAATCCTCTTCAAATTTCCTCTTGGGGAAACTCAGACCGGAAAGAAAGTGCAAAATTTCTTGTTGAACGTACTGTAGTGGCAAGTGCCTCATTATCATGCCTTTCAGCTCTTGCGCAAGGTATGGCAGCATAACGAATGAGTAACATATTGTAATCAATGTTCCAGGGAGGGATGGGAAGATTTGTGGTTCTGGTAAACGTTTATCTTTTATCAGATGAGATTAATTTCAGACTAACTATAACATTTTTCTATGTTTGATAAGTTAATATTATTGTAAGGGATTAGGCGAAACCTGGCAATGTGGTTCCGAGGGTCAAAATCGGTCTCTTTCCATAGATAGCGCCTGTTCAGCAACCTCCGTCCCACACTTTCTCATGGCTCACCACTCTCAAAAATCCAAAACCTTTGTCAGCGGCAGTGGTAGGGTCGTTCAAGATACGGTTAAAATTGTTCAATTGATGTTAAATCTTAACAAGCTTCAACTTTGCCACTCTTTGCTCATCTCCTCGCGCTGATAGGAAGAAAAATCACATCCTTACATCCTAAGATGAAGCTGCGCAAACTTGGACTACGCTCATTACTGCCATTCCAACTACTACGCCAACTAAGAAGGAAGGTAGCCTCGACCGGTTAGGCTGTTCTACGTTCTCTTCTCCTTGCTCCAGTTCTATACTCGCTGTCCCAGGCCCTTTAAGCGCTATTGGAATTTCTTCCGTGTCTTCAGAACTCGGACGCTCGCATTCAGATATGAGTGGTTGAAGCTGCGCGATGACGTTAGTAATTTGAGTATTTCTTGAAGAAGAGGCTTACTGCTTCTACTATGCCAGAAGGCCAGAATCGTTCGTTTATGTGTGCAAAGGTGAAAAACCTTCCCTGTTGAGGATGCCGTACGATTAGGCAAACGTCGACCTGAGTGAACTCGCTCAATTCTTCCGCTTTGCCGAAGAGACTCTCTTTTCTTTTCCGAAACATTTGTTGCCGCTTCTTGCGAGCAGTCCGAGCGTCGTCGGCATTCATGTTTAAACAGTATGGATGATGTGGTGGATAAATCTGGGGGACAAATGTCGATGTACTTGTCATTAGATTTCGTGTTTATATATCCTCCTAATCACTTTGTAGGTTTTATTTTAAAGGTGGCGGTGTCTAGAACGGATCCCAAAAGGAATAAAATAAGATGATGCTATATTTATTATTTTATTGTCGAGATGATGTTCTATTTATATTTAAACTTACGGCATATTATTAGCACCTTGATGCACCTCGGAAGCTTGTCCCCGCGCCGCTTACTCTGCCACCAACAGCTGCAAGCAGGCGGATCTGTGACGTGCCAGAGTTCTTGGCAGCAAACATAAGCGGTGCTTTGAATTCCGGAGCGCGGCCCAACATAAGGATCTGTACAGCACCTAACTTTTCCTCTCTCTCGCCTGATGCCGCCACTTCACTCTCACACTTAATGGAGACCCATTGCAGATCCTGCAAGGAGGTCGCGCGACAGCTTGCGAACTTGCTTGAATCTCGACGTCGAGGACGGCCATTTCGGGCTTCCAGCCCTTCAAATGCCGATGATGACCAGCACATCCTGGCACTCTTCGGAACAATAGGCGAAATTTCCAGCCGCAAAGAGTGCATCTCGTGCAGAGACTTGGAGCAGGAAATTGCGCGATGGGCAAAGTTGGATAAATGGACTCCGGCCAGTCATCTGGCCATTAGCATCGAGTTTGAGGAACCTCCGTGTGATCCACGGCTCGGCTCGTCACCGCCGCGACTATTCCTCGCGGTAACTGCTAGGGATCCGAGCAAGCGGGGTGTGATGTACCTCGTGAACTTATGTCCGTTGGAGAGGGGTGCTTCCCAGGATCGGTGTGGGAGGCTGATTGATCGTCATGAAATGAACTTCGACCTGGTCAGGGGCTGGTTGCAGTGCTGTGAGGCCAGCCACGGAGAATACTGTACTTTAAGTCTCGCCGATCGTCTCCCTCCGGAAGCTCGACCTGCTCGAATTCTGTTGGTCGACCTTGAGAGTCACTGCCTTTCTTACGGAACCTTGGAATGCAGTTATGCCGCTCTCAGCTACGTAGGGGACAAACAAACACGTTGAGGACAACCCGTGCAAACCTGCAGGAACACCTGAAACCGGGCAGCCTCGATTTCACGAACCGGAATTTGCTACTTCCCGACACTATTAGGGACTTCATGAGGCTTACTGCTCGACTCGGGATTTGTTATGCCTGGGTGGACAGCCTCTGTGTCGTCCAAGATGGCGACGATTTGCAACAGCAGTTGAACGGAATGGCTGCAATATTCGCTTCCGCAAATCTGACTATCATATCTGGAGGACTCAGCGTCAATTATGGTCTTATAGGGACCGGCAACGGCGGCAGAGCCCCGGAACCGACCCTGTTATATGCTCAGACTACCCGACATGGCCTGCGTATTCGATGATAACACCATCCCTTCGAACGACCCCAGGGTGTGGGAAAAGAGGGCCTGGACTTTCCAAGAGGGTTTATTTTCTCGCCGAACACTCATCTTTGATATATTCGGTATTGTGGGGTGGAAGTGTCCCAAGGTGTTTTGGCATGAGACTGAAGAATGTCCTTCAGAGGCTCTGGACTGGATGGCTCGTTATCCGACACAGAAGGTCGGTGATTGGAGATACTTCGGTTTCTCCACCTTCAACTTTAAATGGCCTGATATGCGGAGGTGGTGCGAGCTTGTTGAGGAATACTTTTTACGGGAACTTTCCTTCGATACCGACGGTTTGAATGCCATCGCAGGTCTCATCACTGTGATGGAGAGCACGTCTCCCGGCGGTTTCTTCTACGGTCTACCAGAGCTCTTTTTTGACGCTTTTCTACTTTGGGACGTAGTGGAGAATTACGTCGCAGAAAGGAGAGAGGGCGCGAAACTTCCAAGCTGGTCGTTCCTTGGGTGGAAGGGAGGTCAAGCAGCGCGGTTGGACTTGTTTTGGTGGCGGTTTAGCATGGACCACACGTTGTTGGATGATCCATGGAATGGATTTAGGTCCGATTGCGAGATTGAACCTATTGTGGGCTGGCACAAAGAGAGCGATTCGTTGGGCCTCGTGCCGGTCACGAATCAATTCCACATCTGCCGGTCGCGATGGGTGGATGAACCTCCTCTAGGCTGGACTAAACATGACCTAGAGAAAGGTGACCAGTCATACTACAGGCACGAGTCCACAGATGACTGGAAATTCCGATATCCTATTGCCCTTCCACAAGTAGGAGCGAGATCTAGCAACGACAAATTTTCTCAGTGTCTTCACTTTAAAGCCCAGCGAGGGCGGCTGGATATCGGCAACTCGATCCTGGCTAGTCCAGAAGATGAACAAGAGTATCATATCCCTCACCCGGATGAACATCAAGTCTCGGAGTCTGACTCGGACCGCTCGTTCATCAATGCTTCTCTTATAAACGACACGGGGCGCTGGGCTGGCATTATTCGGCTTCCCCGAAAGGACGTGAACGAGTTCGCTACTCTCCCCGATGACGTTCCGAAGAAATTGCGTCTGGAGCTCATTGCTGTCGCCAGGGGGAAAGTGCGCAACGACGCATTTCCCAAAGTCTCGGATATTTGAGGTGGCTTTCGCCTCAACATTCCCGAGATAGACTGTGAGGAGCGCGCCAAAGAGGGGCAGTTCTACGAGTTCTACTTTGTCCTTTGCATCCAGTGGGAGGGGGACATTGCATATCGAAGAGGTCTTGGAAGGGTGGAGAGGAAAGCGTGGGAGCGGCTGTCCTTGGAAGAAATTGATGTTATCCTAGGGTAAGAAATATATGGTGGGATTCAGATGTCATTGCGTTGCTTGAGGTTGGGGGCCTTTTTTAGGGTCCACCTAAATGTTCCCAAGACTTATGAAGCAGCTGTGGCGATACTGTTAACTTTGTGCCTTCTGTTCGCTCGAGCATCGTCTATATGCACGATAACAGAGGGTAGAGAGAGGGCCTCCACTATGGGAAGAGAAAGCCCTCGAAATGTTTTTGAAACTAACGTTAGCCTCGTCATCTTCATTTTAATTCTCGCAGATCTTCCCAATCACAATCCTTTTCCCAGTGCTCTTCTGATCCACAATTGACACAGCGATTAGAGTTCATCCTCCGATCACGGGCTTTGGAAACTGTGTCCAAGTTTACATAGCAGTCATTAAGTCGATGACGATTATCGCATCTATAGCACTTGAGTCCCGATCTCCCTCTAAGTTAAAAGTGCCGGAGTTTCCAAAGCCAGTTACGCGGCGCTGTGTCCCGAGCCAGTGTGTCTTCCCTTGTCTGACGTTCCCTCGACTAGCGAATTTTGGATCGGGAACAAATGGTACTCTAAATTTTTGGTTTAGCTTTCAGTGCTGGATTTAAAAAGGTTATGGAACTCATACCCGTGAACTCCCTTATCGATTATTTCCATGACATGTCTCTGCTAAAGGAAGGGGACGGCTGTTTTGGGACAATTGTAACAGATCGCCATTCCTGGCTCTGCGGGAGTTTTGCGCAGTTCGAGGCATCGCAGGTCGAATTGTTGTTGGGTGGTTGTTGTTTGTTGAAAGAAAGATCGAAGCTAATGTTAACACGACCGAAGCGATTTTCTTTTGATTGGCGCCCCCGGCAACGCGCAACATTGGTCGTGCATCCTGCCCATCCTCAATGGACGGCCCAGAAAACGATTGCATTTACTATAACTTCCTTCTTTTTATTCCACGGGTATCCTGGTGCGGCGTGTATGTGTATCAAACTCGTCCAAACCGATAACTTTCCTTGGTCTGAGAAGTCTGAACGTAAGAACAATAAATAGCACTCTTTTTTAGAATTTTAGGTAGTTGCATCATACAAACCTTTTGAGACGTCTTCCAGATTAGCATTCTTGCCCCATGCACCTGCGATGTGACTCCGCCCAACCACAGTACATTTATGCTCGTTCTAATTCAGATAGATCGATTGTATATTACCGTTTTCTATAAAAAAGTGCCTTCTGAGCTTCAGCACGTTTCATCATGGTTTATCCGAGAGAATGCTCCCTGCCGTAAAAAGTGCTATATTTGAACCAAGGAGTTGGATCCGTCCATCTTCGTAAATGGCCCAGGGCCGTATTTGATAACACAACGAAGACTCGTGTACTGTACTGTATGGCTTCAGATCCCGAAGAAGCGAAAAGAGACGGAGCCTGATTTGGCAGGTGAGTAACGTGCCACAAGAGTCCAGAACTGCACCTCGCTAAAAAAGACCTAAGGAAATAACAACGACACCCAATTTCGCCTTCCACTATACTAATACCGTCGGTAAAGGATATCTTACCCCCTTATATGGTTTTGCGAGGAAGAAGGCGTTCACGAAGAGAAACATCACATCTGCATGGGCCGCTTGTCGCTTGTTTCGCGGTGACCAAGATAGAGCACTCAGAAGTACACCGAAGCGCCCTGTCTCATCTACCGGTTCAGAAAGCAATCAAATGAACAGATCTCCCTATCAACAAGATGAAGCTGTACAAATACCTGTGACACATGTGTCAGCGGAGGGCCTCATGTCGCCATTTGACCAGGGTACTCAAAAGCTCGATGTGACAAGTACACGCCGGCTACAAAAGCGTGTACGGGAGCTTGCAAATGCGGCTCAAGCTCCCTTTGCAGACTGTACCCTCCACAACTATCAAAACCAATTCCCGACCGAGTCAAACAACGAAGCCAAAGTCTGCAAATCGACCAAGTCAGTGGTTCTGAGGAAGGCGAGAGTTATGAATTTCGGGGACATCGGGGAGGAGCGAGTAGAACGTGCTGCGAAAGACACTATTAGAAGAAATAAAAAACGTGGTCGGGAGCGTAAGATTATAGAGCTACAGCCAGAAATAGAAGTGGCGAGTAGTACGAAGGAGGTGAAAAATAGCAAGGGCGCTCGTATTCACGGGTGCAGAAGTACTGCGGCAGGCGCGCCCGAAGCAGGTCAGAACCACAGCCAGGGCCACAACTGGAGCCCGCGCCTTGGAAGGCACCAGTAGCGCGAATGTATTGAGCGAGCACATGTTACCATATCTCAATTTTGCGACCACCTAATGTAATGATCGTGCGAATGAGCAACTAAGATACAGTAGCATTTCTCTGGACACTTCACACCACCCTGTCCTGGAGTTGAATTCTACAGGTTCGATTCTTATCTTCCAAACTCCTACGCAGGTTGTTTTTCATTCTTTTTAAATAACAGAGTAGCTTGGAGGTATGCTATCTTCGGGATATCGGTTTGCATAAGGGTCAGCTTGGTCCTTACTCCTTCTCCACGCGGGAAGGCACGACAATGCTTTCTGCCATAGCCTTGTCCTCCTCTCCATCTTCCGTTTTGTCCTCATCCCCGTCTTTTCTCCTAACATCATCTTCCATTCCCAATAACGGTCTACGGACTCGGGGTTGGTGAAGATGAAAACCCCAAACATGCTTGGAATTTGTGGCTGGAGTGGGCCGAAGTGTAGCCAGAGGGGTTAGAGGGTGAAGGGGTGGAAAAGAGCACGTTTTTATCGGCAAGGCTCGTGCAGCCATTAATGGCCTCGCCTGCCGATGCCATTACGGGCCCCACAAACTCAGGTTGGTGTGCGGCATCCTCGAATAATCCATCTATCGTCATATTATGCGCCAAGCCTCCATTTGTTGACTAGCTAAGCGAGGAACCCGCCCCCCGCGTCGAGTATCCCCGACCACTACTTGCACCTCTTGGCGGCCGGAACGGCGAAAGGCAGATCCACAGTGCCGTTAAGAGGCAGCATGGGATACTTTATAGTGCCAGGGCCCTGTCGCTCGTTTTTCGGTACATTTCCATTGCACTGAACATCACTGCTACTGTGATGGCTGAGACAGGAATGGCGAGCGCAGACCAAGGCGACGACATCGAATTCGGCGAAGATGAGTCGACTGGATCTTACCTCCAGCGAATCATCGATGCCGGTAATACCAACATCTTAGAAGACAGGTCAACGAGGGACATTTGCAAGGAAGTGATCCTTACTTTACTCCAATGCGCGGCAAGACTTTTTGAAAGCGTGGTATCCAAACAGGGCGCCGTAGACCTAATCCAAAACAAACATACCCGGGCTCTTCTAAACCTTGGAATCCAGGATGCCCTTTGCCATGCTATACATCGGCGATGCGTTAGAAGCATTCAGTCAGACCAGTCCATCGGAAGGAACATCTGCAAATACTTCCCTCAGGTAGACCTGCTCTCTACCATGCGGGAAAACCGGACACAGCAACTTAGCTGCCGCATGCTGGTCTTTGATCACATCTCTTCATTGTGCCGATTATACAGTACTCAACTACAGAATAAGTTCGACAGCCCAGGGACGAACGAACGTTTTATGTTCTATAATTACATCACACTTTCGAAGAACTTCGATCGATGCGAGAAGTCTTGGCTTGTCGCACTTCTCCCTGACATATTCCAATGGGAAGACCATGTTTCTAGCAGTGGTACTGGAAGTCTCGCGCCGAGGCTTGATATAGTCACACAGCTAGATGCCTTGACCACCTCAGATAGGTCGCATAATGAAGCGCCGATCACTTTCAAGACGGAGTTCAGAGATGCTTGTGATCGACTGTTGAAAGACGGACAGCCATTGACAGACACCTCTGGACATGGGTACGACCTTCGGGACACTTCTGCGGCGGATCACTCCAATTGTCTTGAACTCCCAAGCAAACATAGCTACCACCGGTCCGGGATTCTGGAGCTGTCAAAAATGAAGGGGAGGTACGTACCCGGGGCGTCGCTCACGAACATTGCAGAAGAAACTGCAGCGCAACTAAAGGAAGAGGAAGATTTTGCAGAGAGAAGTGAGGGGGGGATGAGACATGGGATGGGAATTGGGATGCGTCGAGCTAGCTCATGCCCTTAATCTAGTATGGATATAGCAAAAGAGATGGAGATTTGCTGTTAGCTGAGACATTTGTAGCTTAGAAAACCACATCGTGCCTTACATTTGTGGACTTCCGTTTCATTGCCTTCGGCAGCCCTAATTCTGAATTAGCCGGCCTGAACCGCAGATGCAGCAAGGGAGTACTGTATGGGAAGTTTGCAGAGGCGTGCAAGTATGGATAGTCTATGAAGCCTTCCATATTTAGTACTATCTCAGATGTATGTAAAGTACATACTCAGATTTCAAACAGCCCGACGTGAGTGGTTATCTTTCGCTTCGCCGGAGTGCCGTTTGCGATGAACCAGGACCACTTTGTTTCCTCGAGTGACCGAAAATTTCTGAGTTTTGACCGCCTCCGGAGAACGACCTGCCAGTAGACGCACATAGACGCACAATTCGTCCTTCGTTCTTCCTGCTGAGCGAGAAGCTTCTCGATAGACATTTCACCTGCTAGGTGGTAATGATCTTCAAGGTGCTTTTACTTATTCCTCCCTACTACGCCTAACGTCTTCGTGTTCTTGTGAAGGGATCCTTCGGCGATGCTTTAGACCCCGCAGCTCCGAACTTAGGTAGTACCTCCTTTCGATTCCGCTTGTCTTCGGATTGATTACAGAGCAGCCTTTTTGATATTGACTTTGAAGTAGTGCTGAGACTTGAGTGCAGACGCATGATTATCACTGGGGCTTGTGAGTGTGTGTGTGTGTGTGTGTGTGTGTGTCGTAAATGCACGCTGTGCACCGCCGTCTCGATGAAACGTAGCTAGAAATTGGATTCGTAATGCCAATTGCTTTTGACATTTGGGGCAGTCATCCTCTCCAAACCACGCCCACCGAAGAGCGCTGTACAGGTCTGCGAATTGAGTGTCGATATCGCTGCTCGTTAACTTGGTCGTCCGACTGCTCAGCGCCTTCTTTGGAGGACTGCGAGCGAAGGAGGGGGTCGAGACGTGTGACTGGCAGATCCAATAAGAACGACGACCTTAGGACTACAAAAGGGGAAGGAGATTGTTATTGGGTGAGTAAGAATGGCTACTGATCAGCCGGAATACTCACGACTTTGCAAGAGTACATTGAGTAAACTCCCATTGATGTCGACATAACTTATTGAGTGCTGTACCATTGGTACTGCTGAGGTGGTCTTCACAGCTGTAGCGCGAACCGCTCAGAGGAGCCTGGTAGGAAGGGTAGGGTTCTAGGCAGAAGCGCCGAATACGTATGAAGAGCTGTCGCTGGTCGCAGAGGTGGAGTCGTTGAAAAAGGATGAAGAAGGAGGAAGAGCGAGTGATGGACGACGGGACGTTTCTCATGCCCCGCGAAGCGGCGCCGGGCCCGTGCATGCGGTCCGTTTGATACGGCGGCCGCGGTTTCCGCATTCGGCCTTACCGTCTGGCTGTTGGTGTCGGAACCTCGTGGAAAGGCGACGTGGATAGATGAACTCGCCCTTTCCTGGGGACATATGCCAGCCTTCATCGCGAGGCTTGCAAATGAAAGTGCAGCAACCTCGCAGAAATGCCGAAACCTGTTGGCGATCCTCTGTTCATGGCACTCCATCCCCTTCCGTCACATTGCAGTGAGCGTGCCCGGCTTGGCCACAAGCAGAAACAATATTCCTCTGAGCTGTCACGTCTTTGCTATAATGTTTCTAGCCACTAGGCATTGATCCGTGTAGAGTTGATGCGGCCCGAGCCGCCCGGTCAAGGTGGTGATTGATACTTCCTTGCTCCATCTGCGCTTCTTATCATGCTGACTGGTTCTTCTGCTTCGTGTTGTACACCAACACGCCCTGAATGTTTGCTTCCATGCACTATCCAGCCATCTTGTGATGTCTCTTGGTTCATCCAAGCTCCAACATGATAGGCAGAGGCGGGGATTGCCGTCGGTTGGCGTTCAACTGGCTGGGTGTAAGATACACAGCAGTTGATATATAAGATATAGGGATTCGGTGCTTTTTAAAGCAGTGCTATACTTCCAGCCAGCATCCAACCTATTAACTAGCCTTTGAACAATCTGAAGATGTGCACTTACGTTGAACACATCCAAACTTATCGCGCATGTACTCAAGACGAGAAGCACACCAAAAAAAGGACGCTCTGGATGTACTGCGAGAGATCAAACAACATCGATCCATGCAACGACACTTCACCAGATCTGAATATGGTCCTGGGTTCGAGCACAATTCCAGGCGGCTGTCCCGTCTGCGTTAAGTCTGCCATCATACCCTACTCAAAGTGTATAATTTCTGACAATTTGCTAGTCCACTCTCCTAGACTGCTGGATGAGTGATAGAGAGGAGTAGGGTAGACAGTGGAGGAGTGGACAGAAGTGGGCTAGTGGGGTAATGAGGCGGGGAAGGTGCTAGCATTTCTCGGACTGTCGCCGGTGTAGCGCTTTAGGTCTGTCGTTAATTATACAACCTTGAAATCTACACTTGATGCCTTTTGGAAGGTGCTTGTGTCTTTATCATGCTGACCAAAGGCTATACATCCAACGCTTCAAAACTCCCAGCAGGCACCCTGTAAAAGACGGACTTGCCATGTCTCGGGAGGTCACAAGCCGTTCCCTCAAAGCTCTCTCCACATCCTTTGCCGTCTCAAACTCTTCATTCCAACACGCGCGGATAACATCTCCCACTAGCAATCCGTCCGTATCTGGGAATACTTCACAGGCGTAGTTTTTCTCCGTCTGAGCTTCTGTCAATTCTGCAAATGGCTTCTTCCACGCCATAATCTCGTAGATAGCACACCCTAAAGCAAAGAGCTCTCGTTTGGTATAGTCCCGCGCTTCCCATAGCCTCCCGCGAAGAGGGAGCTCGTAGCGGACTTCTTCGGCACCAAGAGGCTCTTGATCATCAATCTTAGAGCCTCCAAAATCACCAATCTTGACCAGCCAATCCCCAAAGACAAATATGTTGCGGCAGCTGAAATCGCAATGGAAGACGTTTTTGGAGTGTATATGCGCCATGGCACACGAGATCTGTATCGCCATTTTCAGACGAATTTGTTCCGCGGGAGCTGTACGTTCGAGTATTAGGTCACGGAGGTCCCCCTCAGCCCGCTCGAGCTTCAGGGAAAACCTGTCTTTTGCAATTGCGGCCTTGCCATCGTACTTCAAAACATGCGCATGGGAGCCCAGGCGCTGATATATAATATCTTCAATCGCAAGCGTTGCTCTACTCTCTTCAACCGGTTCAAATCTCCTCACGCAACGTCCCTTGTGCCAGACTTCGTAGCCTTTGAGGACGAAGGTCGTATCAAGTTCGTAGACAGACACAATACCCGATGAGCCTGTGCCGAGAATAGAAGCCATTCGATCGAAGTAAATTCTTGACAAGGAGACTAGATGCTAGGTTTACCTACGGACTGTTCCATTAGCGCACGTCCTACTTTGCAAGAGGAATGTGAAGAGCAGCGGAGTCTTTTAGAGGGGAGCGCAGAATGGAGACTCTGTTGGCTAAGTAGAAATACAACTTACCACAAGGTTTGGGTCGGTCGCCGAAGCTCTCAATGGAGGACGTTGCACATGCAAACGCGAAACTGACGAACCGTGAGGGTGGTGTGCCGTGTCACGTGATATTTTAATGCCAACGCACTAGCGGCCGAGGGCGCCCGATACAGAGGCGTACGTATGGCGATACAAAGGCGTATACGCCTTGTTTTTGAGTGAGAATCTAGGCGTACGTACGCCTGGGGTACGCTTGTAAAAAGAACGTGACTTAGGGTACGCTGGTAGAGGTGCGCTTGCTAATTAAACGTGATTAGCATAGCCTCTAACCACCACCTTAATTTACCCTAAAATACGTGACTGAATATTATATCTACTACATTTTCCTTTTACTTTACTTTTCCAATTATAAGGTTATTTCCCTTATAGCTTTACATCTAATTAGCAAGCGTACCTCTAGCGATGTACCTTAGGTCACATTTTCTTACAAGCGCACCCTAGGCGTACGTGCGCTTGAATTCTTACTTTAAAAAGAAGGCGTATACGCCTTTGTATCGCCATACGTACGCCTCTGTATCGAGAGCCGCGGCCGAGATGGTTGGTCAACTTCCTGACTTCCATTTCATGTTGTGGGAACTCAACTACAATATCACCACCGCTCGACTATTCCATCCGCTTGTCGCGAACATAGCGAGGAATATCGTTCCCTAGTGGAGCCCTATTATCGTGGATATCCTTGATATGGCGGCGAAGGTCTGTGTGCTATTTGAACGGTGGCATATTGCGGCCAAGATCACATTTGTAAGGCTTTCGGGAGATGGATGGCCTGTAAGCTGGTAGTTTCACTCAGAGAAACAGAGTAGTGAACTATTATGTACCCGAAATTCGCTCGTGTTACCACGAATACGTTATCCTTGGAACTGGTGTCTTCTGGCACTGTTTCGGGAGCTGACTCGGCTGGATCAGAGAGATCCTCCTCTTCCTCCTGATGCTTCGACACATTTTACCCCAGCGCCGTCCCTCCAGCCTCCCGCACCACCCTGGGAAACATCCACACCTTCGCGTCTCCACGCAGCCTCGACCCAATAGGCCTCATCAGAGTTGCTGACTTCATCAAAAAGCAGGTTGTTAAAGCTCCCCAGACTCGCGAACAAGATCCATTTTCACGTAGTGGATAACCGTTCAAACTGCTCACCGCGTTTCTCGCGTGTTGTATACGATGCGCCTGAAATCCAAGAGCTGCGCAGGGGAGTCGTATGATGTGAGTCAGTACAGAGAGTCTTACGTTTACTTAATGAGTGCTGTGAGAAGAGCTTTTGTGAGACGGCGATGTATGGTGGGGTTCGACGTGCCCATGTAATTCTGTTTGCACCTCGACAGTGACCGAGAGGGCCCAAGTGCAAGCTGTAACACCGAAAGATTCTCTCCCCCAATTGTGGATGAGTCTTACCAACAAGATATGGTTTCGTGATCCAGGTTGTCGGGTTGTATAGCTTCCTACGTGACGCATTCAGGCATGTCCACAGTATGTAGTTGCTACTCAATGGAAATTTTGCTATTTTGCGCTCAACGTAACCCAAGTGCTCATTTTGCTGACATCCAGATAGCGCATAAGAAGTTGAACAGATTGGGCGACACTCAATTTGCCCTTGGCTACAAGTTAGCTTATTCTTCTTGGTACATGGACTTCATTTGTACAGACCCCTCACCTTCCTAATGCCAGCTATCGAGGATGGTCCATAGCTGCACATATTGCGGTCACACCACCTCAACCCTCAGGCACAAGACTTTAATTGCGACCAGTATGGCAGTTTTGACAACATGTAGACATGTTGATCTTAGCCAATAGAATCCCCTCTGTAGTCATAGTATCCAAAACTAGCAGCACCATCATCTCTCCAAATGCGCCATGCGAAACAAAAAGCTCTTTTACGAGCAAGAGCCAGAAGTGGCAGATCCAAACGCTCTCTATTTAAATCTTCGCTCGGAAGTTGTACTTGCTGCGAAAGACCTCTAATCGAAATTATCTACGTCTCGGGTTTTACTTCCTTTATAAATCTACTTCGAATTATATCAGGATTATCGTGTACCAAGTTGCCAGAAAATTAACAGTAGTGAGAAAGATATCTCCGAAGCAGAGATGCAAAAGGACAAAATTCCTAAGAAGCCTCCCATAGCCAGCTCTTATATCAATATGCTCTTGCACCTTGATAAGATACCTAGGTTGCATAACGCTCTTGCCAGCTTATTCACGTGGCTCCTTCTTGCAGGCTATGTTATCTTGCCTGGAGCGTTCACTTCTATCCGTAACTCTCGAGTACTTTCGGAAGAAGCTGGCGCGGCAGGTAAAGCAGTCGTGAAAGCAGCACAGACATGGCCGGTATTGACGGTTGCTTCGATATGCTGTGTTGGAGGAGCTTCAGGAATGTGCTGGCTTTGGTATAGATGGAAGAGTAATTACATATGGTTGTCACGAAAGATTATTGAGTAATCGAGCCACTAGTCTATCAAGACCACACTAACCGTTTACAGGCCAGCCATGTTAAACTCTCTCGCTGGGCTTATCACTACGATTGTCAATGTCTTTACTGCTCGAAACAAGTATTGGTCGCGTACAGCAATTATAACTGCGACTGTCATGGGAACATGTGCAAGCATATTCATGGTTTCATTCTTTATATACAATTTCTGGATGTTGGAGGATGTACGCAAAGAACACGACAGGCTGGAAGAAGAAGCTGAACGGACCAGCAAAAAGACGTAATCCTTTAAGTTAGCTTACCATATTTGAATTATCTTCTTCAGGCGTCTGATCAGCTCAGTCAATGAAACTCCAATTGTAGCTTGCAGCAGAGGGCAATGTGATTGATGATATTATAGAATTCCGTCTGGTGATATCACAAAACCAGCGTCAATCAATATCCCCGAACAAGTCAAAAATGAAGCTCCAAAAATGGCCTGGTAATCCTATGGGGAAGTACTTAAATATCTTTCTGGCCCAGCATCGTAGGGAGCACTCTACCCTTAAGTTACTTCGGATCTAATCAGCTGGTGTTAGGATGCCATCTATTTCGAGCCTCATCTTCGTCTTACTAATCTTCACCAGAGAATCGACTTGTGCGGATCAGAAATCCTTTGCTCTAGAAGATATCCACCTACAAAGTCTATATGAAACCGATCATGCAGTGCCGATATGTCCTGGTACCACAACCCAACTCGATAGAACTCAAACAAACTCACCAGATCTGACCGCGATCACTTCTTTTTCGGTCAAACTCTCCCTCGCGACCAAGCAGGCTACAAAAAGTTCCCTGACCCCAAAGCGAACATCTCCGACTTCACAGACAAGTCAAACCGAGTCAGCAAATCCAATCACCAATGTATTCTCTTTAGCTTCCACATCAAGGAAACGCGGGATTGCATATAATGATGCGGCACTCGTCTCAGCATTCATAAATTTTCCGAAAGTATCATGGGCTTATAATTGGGCGGACGTGACCGTCGACATACCCTCAAGCATTGAATATGTGCCTATGCTCTGGGGACTTGGGGAGCAAATCGAGGATTGGCACTCACATGCTGAGAACGCGATCATGGCGGGTGCGACCCACCTTCTCGGATTCAACGAGCCTGACCTTGCTTCTCAAGCAAATCTCAACGTTGATACTGCGGTGGCAGGTTACCTTGAGCACATGGAGCCCTTTGCCGGGAAAGTTAAGCTCGGCTCTCCAGCTGTCACGAATGGCGGCGGGCATATGGGCCTGAGCTGGCTCAAGAGCTTTATCTCGAGATGCACGTCCTGCACGATAGATTTCGTTGCTATACACTGGTACAACGGCGGAGATGTCGCGGGTTTCAAAGATTACATTATGCAGGCACATGAAGTCGGTGGATATAGACCAGTCTGGGTCACCGAGTTTCGCGGCCCCGGCTTAGGAGAGGACGAAATGATGTTTCTGAAAGAGGTGTTGCCCTGGCTGGACACCCAAGATTACGTACACAGATATGCATATTTCATGGCTTCTGAAGGAAGCCTCGTTTCAGGTGGTATTCGTTCTGCTCTTGGAGAGACTTTTGCCGCTTTTGCGTAGATAGTCCATAGTGTAAGGTAGAAAGCTCAAGTTGAGGCTCGGTAAACGACACTCGTTCAACTTAGTGTGGCGACTGTCAAGGACTTCCTAGAGTCTCGGTTGTAGTTGATGGTGTTCGGGTTCTAGTGAACTTATTAAACTTCCTTCACAGTGCATCTCCAAAGCGGCGTGCGGTCGGTAATTATGGTAATTGACGTACAGTCCACGTCCTAAAGTTTCCATCCCAAGTCTAGAAGTAAACCTCTAAGAACAATATCGCTTGGATGCCTTCTCAGGTCTTCCCAATCCAGCCAAGCGCCTCAAGCTAGTACAGTAGATCATTTTGCAGAAATCGGCGAACTTACTCTCTAATAATTGGGATGACAGAGCGGCGGTTTTGGTGAGACATGATAGTACTGAGGTCAGAATGCTCCCAATCCTAGTAAATGGGAAAATAAGCGTGATGCTACGCTCATGTCGAAGAGGTTGCGGACACAGAGACAGTCCCCATTTGTACAGTAGCGTGATTCCAAAACACATCAACGTCACTTTAGTATCTGCTCCGCCGAACTATATACCTCCGTAAGAACCGCGAAACCACGCAAATAGCCATGGCTACTGCAAAACAGCCAAGCTTAATACAATCATGGAAGAATCTCCCCTCCTTCGCGATGATGCCCGATGGCAGATCTCTAGCCGTGGAATACAAAACCGAGAGAATGATTGTCGGGAGCATGAAAAATGTTACACAGATTAGATTCCCAATACTGCCCAGCACCAGCTCCAAAGGTAATCCCCAAAGCATATATGAGGATATCGACTCCCCCTTCCAGAAAGAGTAATGAAAGAGAGCAACCAAGATCACGGTTGAGATGATCCCAATAATCAAAGGGCTTTCCATGGTTCCTCTAGAAACATACTTGAGATTTTGTGAAAAAGGAGACACATTTCGGATTCCAGTGGTGCTCGAAACAGTCAACGGTCGTGACAAGAGCTCAGAAAAGTTCAGGGGCAAGTCGTTACACGAGACACTACTGGCATATCCGATGCAAAAGTACTTGGTACCTAAGGTGCAATTTTTGATGCTAACGCTAGCAGTCCGTATATCCATCGGGGGTTGTTGAGGTGAACTTTTCAAGTCAAACTGTATGTGTCAAAGCGGCCAATTCAGGATGAGGGTGGAATAATTACAATGACAGTGAGTATTCCAGCATTTTTTGAGCCTGGCATACATAGCGCTACGATGCCATAGAGCACGATAACGATGCCTGACAAAGTGATAACAAGTAATTCAATGATAGATAGCCAGATGTGCAATACGATCGACATGTCTGAAAAATACGAGTTATTAGGTGATTACATGAAACTACAGGGATCAGGCTATGATGTGTTACACGGCTGGCGGGCAATTAATTCATAAAAGCTGCCACAAATGGAGGTTTAGACGATCTGTAAATTTCCGTCTTTAGTGGCTGCTGCGACCGGGAAACGACTTGGAAGCCAAAATCGACCTCAAGGGTAATGTCAAGTATTGGCTTCGACGTGAGAAGAAAGCAAAATTGTCAAAAAGAATTTTTTTTTTTGAACACCACAGATCCGGTGAAGGGGTTGCAAACACGTATATACCCAGAATCAATTGGGTACGGTTAATCGGTATTCAGGATGTGATCTTGGGAACGAAGGGATCTCAGGCACATCGTCTTATATTGATGCTCACCCCGATGGGGCGAAGCAGCTTTACTATACACAGGCACATGACCATCGGGTTCCTGCAGCAGAAGAAGCTATTGATTTGAGTAAGGTCGCGTTAGGCTTACAGCGCAAATTTGAAAGCTTCACCCTCAAGTTCAATAATTTCAAGGCGAGGAGGCCGGGGGAACCTGGTCCAAGTAGAGCAAGTTAGAGACCAGTGACATCGATCGAGTAGCGAGCTCTCTGGTAAGTGCAGTGGAGACTACCAACTTCAAGGAAGAGATAATGGAGGATCTCGACATAGAAACACAGAGCGGCACCGTTGCAATACTTCAATGTTCGTCAGTATTCAACTCTCAATCACCTATCCCCAGGAAAATTTCTGACGAGATTCTCAATAACTTCTCTCCTTCCAATTAAGAGTAAGAAAGTTGCCAACTATTATGATGACGCACACCAAGCCGCTCTTCAACGGATGGATATGAACGGGAAAGACAACAGAGTTGCAACATCAGAACACAATAGTATTCTGCCAAAACTGCTACCAGTGCAGCCAATTTATTCTCAGACCGAGAATGAGAGGACTTTCAGGGACCAATGCAACGGTCCTTCCATTGAAAACAGTAGCTCCGACGGGGAGTCCTTCAATAATCCCAAGAGCACAAGCACCGCGATTAAGAACAATGGGCCTTCAACGACGTCCACACGTATCCTTTTCAAGGACCGAGGGCATCGTCGGCGCATCTGTCCAGGCTCAGAGAGTCAGGGCCCAATTCGCCCAACTCACACGGCCAGCTGCAGGTACCATAAGCTGTGGGCATGCTTCTGTCCACTCCCTGCCAGCGGCAGACAGCAACCATGATCTTATCATGCAGCCTGAAACACGACCAATATCTCAAGAACAGCTGATCGCTGAGGTCAAGGGCATCTATGAAGGCTTGATGATCGTAGAAGCGAAGTGCTTTGAGGTAGACAACCAGCAAACGATTCTTGCACAAGCCGATCCGACTTCGCTACCTCGTCCAAACAACCAGCAATGGCAAGCAATCCTTGCCTTTCATGGTATGTTAATACTTTCCAAAGACATTGCTTTATCGGCTTGGAAAGACCACGCAGTGTTGACATTTCTTCGGAGAACGTTCAAGGTGAGTCAACCATGAAGCATCCTTGAAGAGATTATCCAAGCTCATGTTTTGTAGACATTGTTAAGTTACTTCGTCAATTCAGTTCAACCTGCACAAACCTCACAGTCTGACCCGGTCTGTCAGAAAAGCTTTACGTGAAAGTGTGATGGTGATGATGATGAAGTTTATTCGCCAGGTCCGAAACCTAAAGGGCCCTAGTCTATATTACATAATCCACTTCGTTCAGTGTTTCCATGGTCTCCTGAAGAAGTGTGAAGGTTCACGTCAGTTGCGTGTCGAATCTAATCGCATCACGTGCTCGCCTAGATTTGTTTACTTCGGGAGTAGGTATTACCGTTTCCGGTCCGATGGTAACTTGGTATCCACCCATACAAAGGAAAGAGTCCATAATGTTCCAGACTAGATCTGCAGGTATAGCTGAGAATAACGAGGAATTTGATGATATTGTCGGGAATAGGGACTCCAAGACGACGAATTTAGACCAGCAGCAACTCAATGTCGGCCTGACAGGGGCCGCGAATTGCTCAAATTAAGATAACACGTGCGGGGTAAATCCCTTATCAGTTCCACGCACAGGTCACTTGTATGTAAAAGGTTCAAAAGCGGGCTCGTAGTGTTTACACCAAATTTGGTTAGTAAGCGTTGGACTAAGCCGTGTAAGCGAATAGCCGGACGTGGAAGCAAGAGAAACGCCAGACTTCAACACAGTTTTCGACGTTTAACGGTAGAGCGGTCTCATATCTGGAATCCCTACCTGTTAATTTAATTGCGCACCCCATGCCTCGTTGGGGGCGGATACGTCGAAAGCGTGCTCTAAATCGTACGGAAGGTCGAACCTGATCCCGGAGTCTCGATATGATCATCCCGCGTCCAGATCGCGCTAATATCCTGCCCCCAGTCTCTGCCCCCTGTTCCTGTAGGTAGCTTACTGTTCTGCGGCCTCGCGGATATCTGGGTCCCTCGTTTCCCCGTCGGCTAACCTTGCGACACTCTTGCGACTGTCCTTTGGGATACTGGGACAAGTAAAGCGGGCAGATTGGAGGCTTTCATTGACTCTCTCCAAGGTGGAATATCGCCACAGCATATCGCAATGTCAAATTTACTAACCGGTCGGTTGAACGATGTACACAGATATTGTTTGTATACTTCACACAACTAAATTAAAGCCAAGTCACTATCCAACGGCATTCCAAACCGCAAAACTCTGTCTGACCGTTTTCAAAAAGTTATGCTAGCCGGGACCAAAATTCGAACTCGTTCTTCTCTCGAACTTCGTCCATGGGTCTTCCTTGAGGGTATTGCTGCTCCGGCGCTGGCTGCCTGTGTCCAGCAGTGGTTGACGCAACAAACTCCTGTGGATATGACGGTTGTAGGCATTGATCGATGAAACCAGAGGATTGTGGTTGGTTGATTATGCCTTGAGCTATTTGAGGACCATAGCCTTGCGATGATGGCTGGGACAGCTGGGCTACTGATATTTCTGGATGGGGCATCTCTTGCGAGATTCGAAGGGAAGGCCCGGGTGGTGTGAAAGATATGTTATTCGAGTGCCGCCCGCTGTTCGAAGTCGGGCCCATACCCTCAGCCTGCGTCCGTGCCTGCATATACTGAGGATTAGGCTCACTGAGGTTCGACCGCTGCATCTCGAGAGCGGGATGCAAACGAGACTCAGTGTGTTGCTTTTCCATGGTACTCCTCCACCAGTGCTCAAGCCTCTCCACCCTTTTGACCAACTCCTTCACGTATTCCGTAGATTGTCTAAAGATCGCAGATTAGATGTCGGTCGTTTTGAGGGTTGGAAGCACAGCACGTTACGATTTGCAGTATGTTTTGGACCATTTGGTGTGTTTGATGGACCCTCTCAAAAATTTAGCTTTGATTGAGAGGATATTTCGGATTGGGAGAGCACTCACACTTCCCACGTAGCGTCTGATCTATCATCAAGCTGCCCATTCTGTCTTTGATTCCGATGTCCAGTTCGTAACACACGCCGGCCGTAGGGGGGGCGGCGTTGATGTTGGGAACTCTCAGGGTGGAAGTGTTGTTCTGAAGGCTGCAGGGGTTGGTCTAAACCATACCCTGAAGTTTGAGGAGTTGGTTCTCCAGACGCTGAAAGATGAGAGTATGAGTAGGTAGACGTAACCTGCGCACTCTGGAGCTGCCTGATTTGTTCCTCCAACTGCGCAATTCGTTGGTTGTCCGACATCTTGTTCGATTATTGATACTGGGAGAGAGAACGCAGCACTTCATCGTACCTTGGGTAACTTATTCTCAAGCTAGGGGTGGGATCAAGGAAGAGATCCGTGCCTCGTGTAACAAGGACTAATGCCCCTGGCCTGTTGATCTGTGCCATTGAGTAAGCGCCGACGGCGAGAGCAACCTGACTACCCTGGGCAATTGCCTAGGCCGCTGTTTCCACAACCATCATGAGCGACTATATAACCCGTCTCATTGCCTCTGTATCCCACTCCGCAGTTTCGATGAATATTCCCTCTTCAATAACGTATATTCCACAGCATTTTTGCAAAATGCCGAACGTAAATGCTGGTATGGTCGGCCATCAAACCAACCCTGGTCCCGTTCTGGATCCACAAGAGGTCAGATATGTCGTGACGTTCCCGTGCAACATGTACTAATGTCAACTAGGGTATCCTCCCCGTGACAAATCCTCACCTCTCGGTGCACGACCTTCAGGCATTGTTGCAAGTAGCCTTGCTGGAGCGTGACGACGCTCGAATGCGAGCAGATCATACTCAGACCTGGGGCTATGCAGAGGCAGAGAGAGCAAGGACTCTAGCAATAGGTCTTGACAAGATGAGGAAGGGGTTTTCCGATATGAAGGAGATCTACGCAAAGTCTTTGGGGGAGCAAAACGAGGTGGCATCTGCACTTCGAAGAAAGCTCCACGAGCGCGAGGCCTACATCGACAACCTGCACCAGCGACTTCGTCTGTTTGAGCAGACAGGGGTCCAGCCAGTGGATGATTTTTCTGATCCAGGTCCGGCCCTAGTCGCGAATCCGTTTTCACGGCCATCAGTCGTACGCTATCCTGGGGAGATCCCCGGGGCGGTCCAGGGTCAGGACGTGGTCCATTTTCAGGCCCCTGAACAGCACGAGGCGTCGACTTCTGCACAGAAGTGTGGTGGTACAGGAAGTGAAAGGGACAAGGATGTTGGCGGAAGAGATGTGCCCATGTGATGGGCGTTCCAACATGATGGGGTTTGGTGGGGGAGGGGGAGGGGAATACGTACTTATCATGGCACTAACCTGACAATCTTTTTACACTTGCTGCCTTCCCGTTGAGGAGTGCATGGCTATGCATAGTGACCATTGCCAATGTTCTCGCCTTCTCCAGCTGTGACATGTTCATGGGTATACCCAAACATCCCTGTGTCTGACCAGGAACTAGTATTCCCAACCACGACTGTCCAGCAGCTATGAAAGTCTGTCACTTTACGGCAGAGGGGGGCATTGAGCGTATTGGGATTATTTCTACAGACTTGGTAAAGTCAGCGGCAAGTAGAGCGAGAAGGCTCACAAAGGAGTTGGAGACGGAGTGCTTGGTAAACCGACCGATGGAATGTGCCTGATACGTAGTCGAAAAGGGAATGGATCTCTCCTTCAGGTCACTGCCACCGATTCTCCACAGGTGTAGCGTGGTTTAAAGTTTAAATTCTGCCTGTTGCATCACTGATGGCCAGAAGAGGCCTCGATCATCAGTAATACCAACATTTAGAAACCAACATTTTAGACTGCCAAGGTTTTCCAACAGGCAGGCCTCGGAGTTGACCACTTTGTTAGTGGAAATTCTGGGAGCAGATGGAAAGAGCCGATGCGTGTGACGTTTTTAGGATCTGAGACCTTCTAGCCAGACAGAGCAGACGACATACCGATCTGTGTATGCCCTTTTGTCTGTTGGAACAGGGCTGCGATAGTCGTCATGTTAATTCCTGCGACCATCATCGTTCGAGTGAACGGAGTCGCGCACCCCGTACACGGTACTGAGTATCGAATCCGTTGAGTCTGGCGACGTCACCGGTATTTGAGGGCTACACCCGAGGAGGTCCTGTTCAACCGTTCTAGAATCTATCAGACTTGCGATGGCCTGAAGTGGGCATATCCCAATTACCTGCAGGTGGTGAGACCAACAACGCCGCTTCCGTTTGAGGAACTTGCGAAAACGAGTGAAGGACTCAGGCAGGTTACTTTCCAAGCTCGCATGTAGTCAAAATCAGCGTGATCACCATGTCCTGCAGCCGTCAATGCAACCTCTGCGGCCGGAGTGGAGACTTTTTCTGTGCCTCAACAAAGTGAGGTTTAATTGGGATCTTTCTAAGGCAGAGTTTTTCGACCCAGGCCCCTGCACCATGGCCCCCGTTGGACCTTTTCCAACATCCTTCGGACATCGGCAATGCATCGACGAAGTGCTGGGAAGTCATTCGTGGCGGCAAGGTGCTGTGGAAGATAATCATACAGCATAGCAAATCCTTTGTTGGTAACGATATTCTGAGGAGGTCTTGACCGGCTTTCTGGAGGATGTGATTGCTCGTGCAGCGGAAGAGAGGGGGGGCTGACCGTGCCTATGCTCGCTTATTCGCTAAGCAACCAACGTTCGCACTGGTGCAGATCTAACAGGGTTCCCCGGATGTCGTGGGATATCTGATTCGTGCTCTTCGCGCCGACCTAAGCAAACGCGCTGAGGAGGCGTAGATCGCGGCTGCAGAATGCTAGCCAATTTACGAGGCCGTCTTGCTCACGTAGCCTGTAGACCGAGAGATTCTTATATTTCCTTCCTCTCGCTGCCATAGATGTGCACACTCAATGAACATCACTTCCTATCTTCATCCCAACATGGATTCATTTACATTACTATATATACTTTACTTTGCCAAACTGGGCTCTCAGTCCAGCACATGGTTCATTTGGCGAGCGCATTCAACATCAACGTCAATCCCATACATTGCAGCTGTGGTCACACCCTTGGCTGTGGTACCTCTATTCCATGTGATTGTTCACATATCTATGTCGAAACCTCTCTCATCCCCATCCCTTGTGGCCTATTTTTGCTTCAGGTAAATACCTATTCGCGCTGTAAAGACCCCCCCGCTGACCCCTTTCCAGTAGTGTTCTGGCATTTCTCTGGTACGAGCCAATGAGAGAATCAGGCAGCATTTTGCTGTTCGCGCTTGTGACATGCTGCGACCTCACTGCGCTCCTAATTTTCTTACTGCCGAAAGCCATGAAGCGGTCTGTTCCAGAGAAAGAGCAGAATCAGCATCACCGCGGTCGGCTCTTGACTATGGAAGCCGGTCAGGCACCTCCCCTTCATGCTAGACTCAGCTCCTTCGCTCCCCGGGCTCCACCTCCATCCGAATATTCGCACCCACACATATCGCACGAGAGACCGAGAGATCAGGATCCCGAATTGGCCTGGGGCGCCTTTGGCAATGCCACCGAAAGAGTGGCAGAGCCAGTGTCTGGCTTCTCAGCATCATCGACGAGCCCAACTGGTGCTGTGCGCGACGTTGATTCAATCACCGCACCCAGTCCACAAGACATGGGCCTAGGTCCAAGAACCAGAAAAACTCCTCATTTAGACATTGGGTCGGCTCTTGGAGACGAGGGAAATTACGACACTCGAAATATTGAGGAGATACGTTTTGCCGATAGACAGATCCGTCAGCCTGAGGCTCCTGGTAGACAGGGACACCTCCACAGTGAGCTCCCAGAGGAACATGTTGCTGAAACCCATCCATACTTTCGCCCTCCTGAACAAGGCATCCGCCATCTGGACACCTCTCACTTACCCTCACCAGCCAATCAAGCGCCCCGTCGCGGCACCCCTTTCGACCCTCGCGCGGTGACAGCTAGTATGGGTGGAAATGTCATTTAACTTGAGTGTTTTCTTTGGCTATTTTGGTAATTTGTCTTTCTACAAAGGCTACTGTCGTAATCTAACAACGGCGTCGGATCTGGTGTCTAGCATTGATGATGTGCATATTGAAAGAGGCGATTAACGAACCTATTCTGAATTTGCTCTTGCAAGCCCACAAGGCATATGATCCAAGAACGACCGCACAAAAGACTGCTGAAAGCCTTGTAGTTCTGGTGAGTCTGCAGGAAATCCGGGGTTCAAATCCTCGGTCCAGGCATTCCCGGGGCCAGAGCCCTGAGAAGTGTCACCAAACTCTTCATCTCGTGCCCACGAAGACTTGCAGTACTTCGGTAGATGTCTCCAGGCGCAGCTGAAAGAGTATAGAGCATGAAAACGGCCAATAGTAGTGAACGCGATCTGTTCCACAAAAAGATGGGCAACTAGCCAAGGCCCAAGTCCGACTGCGACTATATCTTGTACATCTGAAGCCTCTCGGGCTTTTCCAGTGCCGCCAGCAATGTGATCAGCCCCTAGGACTTTACACCTGTACCCCCCAAGACCCCCCCAACAAGTAAACGACAACGTCAATGAGTGATCGTTTTCTCTGAAGAAAGAGGCGGGACTCGGTACTCTTAAGTTCTGTTCCCCTGGATCTCCAATAATCTCCCCCGCACAATGGAGTATGATGTCCTGCTGGAGGAACCTGATCCCACCAGGTTGAATCTGATATTCTCTCAGCGATCGGTAAAAATGCGTAGCATATTTCCACAGCTCCGTTCGATTTCCTGGTCTCTCATCGGACGCGTATCTCACAATCAGGCCTAGATTCTGTGGCATCGTTGCATCGGCATCTGAGTCGAGGCTTCCGAAGGTGGACCCGACGAGAATCAGATGCAAATTAAAGTTCTCGGAAATCAGGTCGGCCCAGGAGTCGTCCCGAAATATTGTTGACCATAACCTGGCATGCTTTGCTCTTTCTTCAGTAATGTTGAATCCGAATGACTCCGCTGCGGCCAAGAGTGAAATCGGCGACAAATATCGCCCAATTTGGTCCCAGATCTCTGGAGGCATCGTGGGTAGGGCGACATCCATTCTCGAGTGCTTTTGCTTGCCGTGGCTGTCGCGAGAACACCCAGAACCGACTCTTATAGCAGACACAGATTGCTTAGGACATAATCAGATCCCCTATAGAAGCAAAAATGGCTGTTGATTCTACTCGAGTGTTGAGGGATCTGGAAACAGCCGCAATCGGTTTCTGATCGGCGCCACTTCCGGACAAAGAATAGCAAGCGGGCTGGACTGTATAGTGCAGCGAATCATCGTGATCCGCAATCATTCGTCAAGTCTTCACTTTCAAATGATACGCTTTAGGCCTTGACAAGACCCAATTTGGATGTTGATTGATTCATAAAGCTTCAGAATTCAGTCTTGCTGACATTCCAATCAATCGAGATCAGCATTTGGAAAATCCTTCTCGAAAAATCTAAACGTCTCTTATAACGTCATGGCCTATCCCGAAAGCCCTTCGAGTCTCTCTGCCATCTCGTCTCTCGAGCTGCCCAGTCCTGAACGAACGCAGATCTATGTAGTTGACTCTTCCTCGCCACTGATAAGGAGCACTGAGACGACAGCGGCTCCGGGCGCTCCGAGCTCGTATCAGGAACGGCCCGTGCACCTGACGCCATGGCTGGAGATGAAGATAACATCGCCAACACCTCCTTCGAGTAATGTGCTCGCACTTATTTTCGGCTGTCTTTTCCTTACCACCTTCGTAGTCTTACCGAACTCTGTTCGTAAGGAGGAGGCGCTTATCGGTCTTCATGGGCCGAGGCATACCACCACCCTGTTCATCTGGCTCGCGGCTTCTTGCTACGCCACAGGACTAGCCGGCTTTTGTTGGCTTGGGTACAAAAATCGCTCTAATCACATCTGGTTAGCGGATCATATCTTCTTGTGAGTTCAATCAATCACATACATTGTCAAGTCTAAACACGTCCAGNCCTGTCACGCTCAACTCTGGGCTCGGCTTGGCTCTGACACTGATGCACGTCTACACAGCGGAAAAGGGGTTTTGGGTTTATACATCTATTGCTAATGCGGCCTTGACGACTTGTACTGGAGCCAACAGTCTGCTTCTATATATTTGGCATGCAGCTTTAGCGCGAACAGCTTTGGAGGAGCACCTGAGCATTACGCTAGACTAACACAGGCAAGCAGCAGGTGCGGGTACCAGTTAGGAACGGACAGATAGCTGAGGGATGAGTTGCAGTCGTCCCTGAGGTTGAAACGCTTTTATTTTATTTTTTAATAGCAATATTAGGAAGCCCGAAAAATAAATGCCTTGATCTTGTTGGAAGCCTAGTCTATGAAGGGTAAAAGTAAATGAGCTTCGACAAGCCAGTCTGTGAGTGCATCTCAGATTTCGGGCGTTGGATACATAGACACAACTCCGTTAGAAATTTAAAATATACTCTCAGGCCAGACTAAATAAGGTAGTATTCGGTCGGGGACTGACATGGAGTAAATCCGTTTATCTGTTGCTCGGTTGGCGCATGGGATAGGCTTTACTTATGAAGGTCATATCTATCGCCAGGTAGCGTCGTCTGATCGATAGAAGTGAATCCCGCAATATTGCGGCTTCCAAGCTTACTGGTTAGCGCATTTAGTATAACCAAAAAGATAATCGCCACATGTACACACGGTTTCCCAAGAGGGGTTCATGACTGTTCGAATGCGGTTCAGGAAGCATGGGAGTCAGTCACGGCTAAATTTTGGAGGGGTTGCGAGGATCAAGGGTGTAGTGGTAATGCTGGAGCCCAGGATCGATGTATCTGTGAAGGAGAGGTGCGGGGTAGAGTTGGTGTGGTATCAGACCGATAGTTACATGAGAGAATCGTAGCCCTTGACAAGGTTCTTGTTGCTGTACAGCGCATCGCCCTTCCAGAAAAGCGTAAAGAGAGGTTGTGAATCTCAACAATAATCTGCTGTAACTTATGATACTTCGGACGAAGCTCCGGTCCTCGTTAATGTCGCAGTATGGCGTCTCTCCATATTGTAAGCGCAAGGCACGCACGCCTTCGGCTGATCTCTTGCATATGTATGCCGGGGCGCCAAGGAAGCACGCGATCCTTGCTAGTACTGTACTGACGACTTATCATCGGGATCCATGCGTCTCGTCGGAAGGATTTCGGATAACACCTCTCGCTAAATTATTCCGAAATAGTTATAGGTGGAAATCCTGTAGTGTCGCTCTTACAAAGTAGATGTGGTGTGGGTATCATCGCTTATCGCACAGTACTAAAGGGTACAGTAGGGTGCAAGAAGTCTGAACACCCCCCCTTGTAAGCGGCCGCTAGCGCCTAATCTTCCAGGCTTCCTGAAGTGCGCAGCCCATATCCTGGACGCCCAAGACTACGTATACTTTAGCACGCTAGTCAAGAATTACAAGGGGGGGGTGTTCAGACTTCTTGCACTCTACTGTACAGTAGCTCCCCATGATTGTTCATCTTGCCCTTGCAGGACCAAGTCTTCTCAAGCAGTCAGTGAAGACTCTCTGCCGCCCCACTTCAATGACGTTACAGCAAGGCCCGGCAAGTGTGACTCGGACGCCTCCAGCGCGTTTCGAGGGACAGCCGATTCTGCAACAACGGTGCAAGCAGGTATCACAATGAAGCCTTCTTGTCAAGGGGCTCAATGCTTTCACAATCGCGCATGTTGATGGAAACTGGTCTCCCAAACCCGCAACCGACACTGCTGTTTTGGGACTGAGAAGTGCTGAAACTCGACGACCCTGATCAGAATCCTTTCATCCTCAAGTTACCCTCTACCATACATAGATCTATTTTTCTCATTAAAGTTAGATCTCGTTCTAGTCATCACCATCATCCACATATCCCTCGCTATCCTCACCGGCATCATTGGTATCAAACCTCTGGCACTCGTCGTGACTCTGACACTCTCGACATCCTTCACAGTTATTACAACATATTTCTCCATAGCTTTCATAGTCTTCAAGATTCTCATAAAGATCGTCTCCATCATCGTTGTCTTCCTCGTCAACTTCGTCCTCGTCCTGCTCTTCCTCGTCGTCCTCTTCCTCGTCGTCCTCTTCCTCGTCGTCCTCTTCCTCGTCGTCCTCTCCCTCTTCCTCGGTTTCTTCTTCGACTTCTTCGTCGTCATACTCATCATTAGATATATCCCCTACAATAGACGAATATTCCCCATCAGATTCATTTTCGGATTCAAACAAGAGTGCTTCATCGGATAATTCGGTACCCAGGATATCATAATAGGCAGTCTCGCGTCTCTCCATGTTCTGGCTCCTCTCACTTTTCCGAGACATTCTCAACGTAAAAGGCTAGCCAAACGTCAGGGTCTCTCTCCAAAGGTACAAAAGTTTTCCAAAGTCTTTATTGTCGGCTTCGATATATAGGGTACAGTGAGATAATAAGCACGTTTTCGCGGTACAGTACATATCGGCAGAAACGATATCGCGACCTCAGTGCCGAAAATGCCTTCGGGTACAGTACAGTGCTCATTTGCCAAGAATAAAGACACTGTGTCCCCTTCTGCAGTCGCTTGCAGAATCGGCTTGCTTTTTTTTCGCTTGAAAGTGATGTGACACGACACCTCCGCCATTGTTGGGCCGGGACAGGCCGCCTCTATAAACGGCTACCGCATGACATGTGACCATCAGTCTAGTACACTTGAAATCTGGGGAATTGACTGGGGACACAACACCCTCACATCTCATACACTTACTTGCAAAATTGGCTCGTCCCTTGTCGCCTAAAGATTTTTGAGCACAGAACGTACGGTATCAGCGCCAAAAGTGGCAGATGTGGTCTCATAATCTTGTAGGTGAAAGCGGAACAAAGCCCATTTTGCAAGTGACTGTAAAGTCAATGATCTTGTGGGTCTGTGTTTCGGGAGGCCGTCAAGGTTGCGGCCGTTGGTGGAGGAGGTGAAGGGACAAATTTGGAGGGGTGAACAGAATCAGAGCTTGTCGAGGAGGTACGGTGCTGTAAAGCATCTCCACGGTTTCGATTCGGTGTGTGAGTAGAATCCGGCCTGCGGATCTTTCAGCTTGGATGGGCCGTATTTTGAAGTATATACCAGATGAGCGAGCTCCGCCACAAAGGCTATCGCCTGCTCTTGAACACTTCTCCAAAGGCAATCTTCAGACAATTCTAAGTTCACAACGCAATTGTTGATTCAAGGTGGGAGACAACCATTCCGGCCGCTTCAGGACTGTCTAGGGTCATTCTGGACCTAGAGGCCAGATAAAAAAAAACGCAGGAACTCTATGTTCGGTCAGCCCGTTCGGAGCGTCAGGATGGCTTTGCAAAGTGCCAAAAACAGCCTATTAGAGCCTTTGTTGAACCGTTGTACAAACTCCCCTGCGGTTGCCCTCGATGCTGCAAAAAATGAAGCACCACCGCAGTCGTTGTGTCCCGAGCCATCTTTTGGTCTTGCTGAAGCCAGTCTAGTTCAAGCATACACCTGCAGTGGTCAAACGCAAGAGAAAGAGGAACTCTCCAACTTGGCCACCACTCTCGCCCATACTGCACGAAGTGCTCGTCTTGCTAAGATCAGTGACGAAGCTTCCTTGGAGATCTTGGAGGTGGAAGTGAAAAGCAGCCTCAAGTTCCTTGAGAAGCTGATGTCTTGTTTGAAGGCGTTTACGACCCAAAATCAACAAACACAGGACTGGATTCAGCAAATAAGTAAGTCTACTATAGAAACTAGACTGCGCCTATTAACCTAGTGTAGAAGAATTACAAGAACGGGTTGTCGATACTCCCACCATTATTGGTGTCGTGGGAAACACGGGCGCGGGAAAGAGTAGTGTTATAAATGCGCTTCTTGATGAGGAACGCCTTGTACCAACAAACTGGTAAGATCCCATAAGTTGAGAATGAATTGTCCGGTGACCCGTTCAGTATGCGTGCCTGCACAGCCGTTGTGACAGAAATATCCTTCAACACTAGCAATGACGAGAGCGCCAAGTATCGCGCAAAAATCGAGTTCATTAAAGCCGAGGATTGGCAGAGAGAGCTCGAGATTCTACTTGCAGAGTTTCAAGAGAGTAATGGGACTGTATACATCCTCATTCGCATATCGGGCGCGCTTGCTTACACACTTCAAGATTTCTCCTGAGTGTAACACCGTGGACTCACCGGCTGGCGTTGCTTACGCGAAAATTAAAGCTGGTAAATAGCCTCCATTCTACCACGACATGTGGGTCCGATCCTAACATCGCCAAGTCTACCCCCAGAAGAGCAAGGATGATTTAAAACGCAGCACTGTTGAGGAGCTTATGCAGGATCCTTGTGTCGGAGACGTGTTAGGAACCGTCAAAACTATCGAGAGGGCACAACCTGAACTATTCCACACGGTATTGCAACGTTACGTTGATAGCATGGCAAAGGCCACCGCAGGCTTCCTAGAGAAAGCAGAGAAGAGGGAAATAGAATTCTGGCCGCTAATTAAGGTTGTTAGAATCTATACGAAGGCTACGGCGCTATCGACGGGCACCGTGGTCGTTGACTTACCTGGCGTGCATGATTCTAATAAAGCACGTGCAACTATAGCCGAAGATTATCTGAAGCAGTGCTCTGGTGAGTTCCAAGGACACATCTCAATCTTTAGAGCTGACATCAGAAGGTCTCTGGATCGCCAGCCCCATCAACCGCGCTGTTGATGACAAGGCTGCAAAGTCCCTCCTTGGCGAGTCTTTCAAACGGCAGCTCAAGTACGATGGTACTTACTCCCGGGTCACATTCATCTGCACAAAGACAGACGATATATCCATCACGGAGGTAGCCGAGAATCATGATCCAGGTGGGGAATTGTTCGAGAGCTGGGCCAGAATTGATCAGATCGAGAAAGATATCAGCACTAGGCAGGAGTCAGCGGAGGGGCTTGAGAAGTCTCGGTTTGACTATGGAAATGAGTTGAAGGATGTAAAAGATCAACTTAAAATATGGGGGGATTGGAAGCGCCGTCTTGAAAACGGAGAGACGGTAGTGGCGCCTTCTGACATATCGAAGAAACGGAAACGTTCAGCAGAAGCGAATGGCTCCCGCAAGGAACGCCATTACTCGTGCAGATCTGGGTCGTATGATAGCGAAGATGGCATAAGCACTAACACCGACGACACGGCCGAAGAGCTCCCTGATAAACCAGGAACTATACTAACTTCTCAGATCATAAAAGATAAGATTACGGAGCTGAGGCTGAAGAAACGCAGCAATGCCAGGATATGCGCAAAGCTGGATGCCGACATTGACAGTCAAACACAAGAGATCAAGTCATACATAAAAGAGAGTGGCAAGATCAAAGCCGAAATAAATGCCCGGTGCATTAAACAAAGAAATGACTATTCGAGGGCAGCCATACAAGTAGACTTTGCAGCTGGCGTCAAGGAAATGGATCAGGAGGATGCTGCCGAAGAAGACGAGGAGCAGTCCAATGCCGAACAGGATTTGAGAGACTACGACCAAGTCGCACGTTCACTTCCCGTGTTTTGTGTTAGCAGCAGAGCTTTTCAGAAGCTTTCTGGACGTCTCCAAAGAGAGCCTGATGTTCCGGGATTCCAATCATTAGAAGAAACTGAGGTAACCCTCAACGTCTCAAATTCTCGACGACGATTAACAGAGCGAGCAGATCCCACGATTGCAAGCGTATTGTAAGAAGCTGACCGAAGGCGGACGAAGAACAGCCTGTCGGCGGTTCTTGAACAGTCTCACTGAGCTGATGGTTTCGATGAGTTTGTGGATACGTGGAGATGGCAAGGAAAGGCCTATGGAGGGAGAATTTCTGCGGTCGCGTTTACAGAATCTTGATGAGGAACTCGACAAGGCCGTGCAGGACTGCTGTCGGGAGGCTGAACAGATCTTGGCCAGACACATCTTTACGAAATACAGCTATGTGATACAGCTTGCTGCTGATGAAGCTCCTCTCAATGTGGCCAAATGGGGCGCTCCAGTTAATAAACAGAATCGAGCAGCTGGTGGATACCCTTGGCCAACCTACAAAGGTACGGCAAACAGGTCCTCTACAGATGTTAATCAGTATGCTGACATTACTCAGCCCTCTGCCGACGTGGGGGTGTACTAAGCAACGCCCAAGGCGCTCACAATATGAACTTGCAGCTGTAAGGCCTGAAACCTCGGTTTAGAAAGGGCCTCCTCTGACTTGAGTACTAGGGTCGAGCCAATCGTGAAGCAATTGGCAAATCCTTGGGAGAGTGTGTTTTCAGAAAGACTCCCACAGGCCTTTAAGCGCTTCGCAAAAAGAACGGAAATGACCTTACAGTCCTTCCACCAAGGCATCATATCCCGAGCCATACTAAGCGGGGCTGGTGTCACCACAGTGGCAATGCTGGGCCAACAAGTTCGCAGTTACCAGGCTGTCTTCGGAGATGTAGCCGATGACATCCTCAGGGATATCACTGCACATCAACGCGAAGCCAATCGAGCGTTCGCGCCAGTTATTGCGAAAACTCTTGCTGCGACCTACGAGAAGTGTGCGGCAGAGCATGGTAAGTCCAATAAAACGCCCAAGCCATACTCTAGTTACTAAGCCAGGCAGGCCGTGGACTGTATCAGCGGATGAAAACACACATGACAACCCATGTCGAGATTTGCCGCTTCACGATGTTTACAGAGAGCTGCGAAGAGGTCAAAGGCTTATTGACACAAATGTGCCGCGGAGTTGAAAAATCTATGTCTGAGAAAACTCGCCGAGTATTTGAAAAGATACATCAGAAGTACCTCGTTGCCCTGAACGGCGAACGGCTCCAAGAATATTTAATGCCGGAATTAGACAGGCACATGAGAACCGAGATCGCAGAGTTAATTCGGGCGAGAAAGGATGGAACTGATGTAGACGAAGAAGCTGCGGAGACGGCTACCATAGGGTCTCTGGCCTAGGGCAATGTTCTGTACGGCTAGATTCTAGTCGGCTGACTGCTACACCCTTGCTAAATTCGAGCCTCAAATCACGCAGTTCCGTTTTCCGTCCACAGGAGCGCGGACACACTAGGCCGTCTCTGACGGGGCAATGAACTAGAAAATTGGCTCGAAACTACTCTAACGTCCCTGTGTAGCGAGACACTCTGCGCGGGGAGACAGACCAATGAACTTCGACGAATTTCGAAATTGACAAATAGCTATATTAAGAGGAATAATGTGACGAGTATATTACTAACTGTAAATATAAGTAATTCCTATTGTTGTTGGTTTAGAAGAGAAATTAAGAAGAAAACTTGAGAATCCTTGCGAATTGATTGGTCTGTCTCGGCACACAGGGTGTCTCGCTTAGCAGGGATGGACGTTAGCTTATAAGCTAACGTCCATCCCTGCGTAACGGAAAACTGTTGGGCAATCCTGGTCTCTGAGTAAAGTGTATTGTAGTCACGTGCCCACGGGTATATAATCCCGTGGAGGAACCCAGTTCCAGTCAATTAAGCATGCTGCAATCACTTCTTCTTCCAATACTCAACTGTTTTCCGCTACGCAGGGATGTACGTTAACACTTCAAGTGAAGGAAGGGGACCCAAGAGATCAACAGATCTTAATGAATTGAGTTAAATGTACCGTCTCTCCCTGCGTGCCGAGAAAAACATGAGATACTTTGACTTTACGCACTCTCAACTCCTCGCCAGCTTACTGTGGAAGGCGAAATAACTTAGGTGTCGTTGTTGTTTACTTAATAAATTCAAGCGAGGCCCACTTTTGGCACTTGCTGTGCACCCTGCCTCAGATGAATCTTGAGGTATCTACTCACCTTGCTGTTCTAGAAATAGGATCGGCTAGGATAGTCTCTATTATTTTCCTTCGTCACTCCTCTCTATCGCTTCATTCTTATTATCAATTTTTGTTAGCAATAATGCTGCCATACTTGAATGCCGCAAGTATATTTTGGTCGCCGCTTTGCTACTGTAACTCAAGCAAGTCAATAATTTTTTTTATTCACGGGTTATCCCTCGCATTGATACCAGCCAAATTACACAAATTGAACGCATCGTAGTAAGTTATCTGTCTGTTGAAGGTGGGGTTTATAGCTAGCAGCGATCAGATCACATGCCTCTCTTCACATTATACAGCTAGGATTTGGAACCTCGTCCTAGTGACTAGAAGCTCCATACTTGGAACGTATACATAAACTAGAGAGACGAGCAAGTAAGATTTGCGTGAGCATAGTCGAAGGCATCCAAATACCCTATCAATTGAACTATAGCAGCGCATACTACTAGGACGTGAAAGATCGAATGGGAGCCCCATAAGTCGAATTTGCCAGGATATCGACTTTCGGGAAACCTGACCTTAAATCCACTTATATTAGAGTTAATTTCTCTCTAGTATACGATACTTTAAGACTTACTATATAAAACAAAGTCCCAAAAAAAAGGCAGCTTGCTTTTGCTAGAGTATAGGGAAAAGCTTTTCTCATCATTTGCGATATACCAAACACATTAAGTCCATGGATCAAGGGCGCAAGGCCGGATAAGCTAGTCGCTACGAACATTAATGCTCGGAAGGAGCGATACTCTGTGCCCTGGAACTTGGGATGCATTGTAATAAAGATAGTCACTATCCCGAAGACTCCAATCTATCAAGAGTATTAGACTCAATTGTTAGGTCTGGAGTGAGGCTAAACAAAACTATGCATATAGAGATTAACTAACTATAGACCAATAGATATTACGTGGCAAAGATTCACACCAGAAAACCGTGTATGTTCCTAGGACAAGGTCGCCTAGGATAAAGATAACTATACCTAACATGTCTAATCGTAGGCAAAAATTTTCCACACGTTGGGAGTGGTTTACTAAGGTATGGTACACTGCCGATAATGATAGGCACAAGGCGGCTGCTAATATAAAGATGGAGAGAGTAATTAAATCGGCGCTAGTGACCTCGGAGTATCTGTTGGTAAGGTGCTGTTGGATATAACATTCGCCGAACAGGAAAAAAATAGATGGGATAAGGTGGGAATAGATGTTGACCGACTCGTTGTGGATATACGACCAACTATAGAACGAAGCGTAAACCGAGCCTGAGATAGGCCGATATCCATGGAGGATCCATTGATTGGATTCATATCGGAACCATTCCGGCATCTCATCGAATGAGAGAAGAACTCGAAGGCGAGAGGCGGATGCCATTCGCTGTTGTTTCCTGATGATAATATAATGTGGGGAGGCCGGACTTTTGAGAGTACGTGGAAGTCAAAGACGAAAGAGGTTCCTTCTTTCTTTGTTTCTGGCACTGTGGGGTATTTCGGACAGCTGTCTCTTCAAACGGATTTTCTTAGACTATGAGATGCCTCTGTGGGTACTTCTTGATATCGAACTCTTCTTTACAGTACTGTAAAAAGCGAATTGCGCGTCGCTAATTCCCTTAGTTAGTTCTTTTAGGTGGGCTCCAATTCCAGATGCTTGTGGCTATACAACGACTATCAGCTATACTCCAAGGTACCCATGTTGCTGTATACAGTATCATTGACTTTTCAAAGCAAACTGCAAGGCTATAAACAACTTCTTCTTTGGGAGCGAGCTTTGGCTGCGATGCCATTATTTGCTCCTACATAGTACCGTGTCAGCCAATTTGTTTGTCTACAGCATGTACTGTGTATATAATCTACTATATGAGGATCCAAAGTTTTAGCCCTTGGAACAAAAGAGTCAAAAATTGCTATGAACCAAATTTGGCTCTCTATCTATCATACTGTACTTTAAGAGCAGTTAAAAAGGCTAAAGGCCCTTTAAGTTTTCCTTCTAGTACGCTTTTCTACAAGATTCAAAGATGCAGTCCAAGCAATTGAGAAAGGCCACTTGGTTCCGAACTCTTCTAAATCCCTCAGGGGTCAAGAAATCGAGGAAGCAGAGTATCCGAGACAGCCATGCCCCGCTGTTTGAATGCAAAATGCGTGGCTGCGAAGATAAGAAATTCTTAACCTGGAAGGAAGCTAGAAAACATTACAACCAAATGCATAGACCAGATGAGTCAAGTGAGATTCTAGAATGCCCTTACTTTCGCTGTGGTACTACAGTAAAGGGTCTGGATTCTTTAAATGCGCATGTCGAATATCGACATTGTCGTAACAAGGAAGTCGGATAAATCTTAACGTCCATCCCCGAGGAGAAGCCTGAATAACGACCCAGGTTTTGCCCTTATCGTAAGAGAGAGCTACTTAGCATGAGCCTTCAGAGTGGGCTACTCCTGGATTGTATATAATAACGCTTGTAGTATTCTTGCTATTAAAGAGTCTTTCGCAGTTAGCGTCAGGACGCGATTATACTGTAAAACGTACGAGAAAGTCACATTTTCCCTTGTAGTCCAACTTGCCACTAGGTCTCCTCCCGGTTCATTAATATCCGTGTGAAAACCCTAACAGGGGAACGACTGCTAACCAATCGGTGGATACGCATTAGGATCCCCGTCTAGTGGCATTATGAGTAGAGTAACATCTTGGTGCCAACGAAGAGGAGGTGGATACTGTATCCCACGAACAGGTGGCAAGTAGCACTGCTGAGCAAAAATAAAAATAACTTCTAAGACATGTTAGTCTTCAACGGAGTTTGATCGAGAACTTGGGATTGTGTTACAGTAAAAAGGCGAAATGGATGTTGTCCTTTCTTGAAAGAATCATCGTGACGAGGTCCATTTCTAGAGACTTGTGGTTGTACAATCCGGCCCAGCTGTATTACAGTATACTCAAATGTGCTACTTTGCCGGTTTTGTCAGACCAGAGCCAAACTCTTCCCCTTCCTACGACACAGTTGGGGACACTAGAAGCAAGCTCCTCAGCAGCCCAAAGTGGCCACGCGGAGGCCAGTGGTGCAAACCCAATAATGTATAAATAAAGCTCATCGTATATGATACACACATGGCAGAAGAATACGACGCTCTAAGAATGAAAGACAAAGCTCAACCAACGAATACCAAGAGGGTACCCCCCGAAGTTTGGAATCAAATCCGATCCTACCTATCTATATTTCCGAGATCTGCATTGGACTCTGCGCTAGGTTCGGAGAACCACCATCTCCGAATTTGGCGCTCTATATTCAAGAACGAAGATTTTCTCGATGAAGCCACAAAGAATGGAGTAAATCCTGTTCTGATTGGGTACGACTTAAATAAGCAGTTTTATTTCAAGAACAACAAGACGAACTCTAAGACATCCTATCTCGTTCTAGTTCTTGCCTTTGACGGCGATGGTGGAAAGTGGAACACGGCCTGGGAAACCGACAGCGCTAGCCGCTTGCTTTATGACACTTTACAGCCACATGAATCTACAGGAGTTCCACGAGAATACTTATTCCCTAAAAGTGGAATTATACTTAATCTAGAGTCTGTGGGTAGTCAGTATTCAACCTCTGTCCATCAGCCACGACGGCTCGTGTCTCGTCGCAGAAACCAAGGATTATATTCTGCTTATCTATATTGGAAGGATCCAGAGTTTAAGCTCCGGACTATCGGACCAGAAGACGTCAAAGGCATAGGAAAAGGTTCGACGAAGAAGAATGTATCTAGGATTGTCGCACTCTCCTGGGTCCACCTTCCTAGCAATGAGCAACGACAGCACATCTTTGCGGTTCCCGGTATGGTGGAATTCCAGACAGACCAGATGAACAACGGAGAACGCGGTCACTCTTTCAGGGTTACGGGTTGGAAATGGAAGGAATCATGGTCTATATGGGGACCAAATGGCTACATAACTAATAGGAAGAAGAAAGGGTCCAAATGGTAGGCTTGTGAGACCATATTCATCTGCGGATCCTACATCTCTTAGTCTTGTTAGTAACATCGACAAGGACCTCACTCCTTGCTTTGATTAACTGGAGAATATAACTTAAAGTTGAATTACACACTTATAAAGCATCGCCGGACATACAGTACATTGGATCTGTTTCGTATCAGTCAGTCATGTTTCCACTTTGGAAACGGCACGGGCCGCAATCCTCTTTTACCCCTGCCGCCGATCAGTGAACTCGCTAAAGTAAATTTAAGTAAACAGCAACGACATCTTACTGTACAGTATTCGCCTTCTACTGTACAGTACAGTACAGTAGGTCGGAAAATAAAATGTACACACTTAACTTACACTGTATGTGTCCTCGGCCGTGACCGTGCTAAAACCGGTTCCGGAAATCAGAAACATGGGTCTGCTGTAACGGATGACTTTTTGGGTGAGCCATTTTTCGCCACGCTTTCGCTGCAGAAGGAATGGCGCTGTAAAAGTATGTCAAATTCAGCCATAAGTGGATGCAGATGAGGTTCGTTCGCATTTGGCCACATCTTTGGCAACATATATGTACGATATGCTACTGCTCCTGGGTAGTGCTTGTTGATGTAGACCTTGGCCTCGATTTTCTGTCGGTAATCCAAGCACGATTTCACAAACCATGAATAAGATATGGATCCTAGGAGCTCTTCTACACTGCTCCCATGCCTCTTACAATGTTTCGTCCTCCTTAGTTTGTGGGGGAAGGATCAACATCAATGGAACTCTGATGGGGAACTTTACAGCTACGAACGGTGATATTCCCCAATGTGCCATGACTTGCAACGATGACGATGCCTGTCAAGGCTTTGCTGGCGATTCACATCAACCATATTGTTTCTTGTTCTTCAATCCGATAGCGAACAAAGTAAAAGTACAGCAAACCGGGCTACAAACGTATTGGGACATGGGCTGCTTCACTACAACTAGCCGAACAGGCACTTCTACTATTATCCCAACATCGTCTTCAATCACGTCCGCGTTGTCAACACCACGATACGAAGAAGTTCTGCTGGACCCGTGTAATGGAGATTATAGAGTCTGTCGGCCTTCCACGTGGACTCGCCCAGCAGTAACCCCAGGGCCAGTTGTCGTGTAAGGAGCGAAAACAAATGCGTGAGTACGGGCTAGCTTGCGATACTTTCTATTGGAGGCAGAGGCGCAAACTATCCAGGATCCAGATATAGCTTAGTATGTCGAATAAAATGAACAATAATAGGTAATTCAATCACTGGTGATTTATCATGAAGTTGTTGGGAGCAGGCCCGAGTTAGGAGAATCCAACATCGGAACACCCCAGCAGCTATGGTTCAGGATCAAACCTTAACCCCCTCAATGTCTTCAATACTTGCAGCATTTGATACGAGAAAAGCGAAGACTTGTGAGTAATGAAATCAATGTCAAGATAGTTTATAGGCTAAAACTTATCACACAGGGTTCCCCATATCTCTCTTCCTTGTCGGTATGATCTATACTGCGACCAAAGCACTACAATTTCTCTCGGTTCCTGTATAACGTCCATCCTTGCGTAGCGGAAAACTGTTGGTCATGTGACGTTACACCTCCATGCATAACAGGCTTAGACCCTGTAATGAGTTACCCCTCTGTATATATAGTTTTGGTCTCCTAGTTTTGAACAGATCATCACTTCTTCTTCTAATCCTCAACTGTTTTCCGGCACGCAGGGATGGACGTTATACCATCTTTAAGAACCTGACTATCATCGTCATTGCATACGGGGAGGTTTTGTGGTTTGGGGGGAATGTTACAAGACCAGCCCTGTTTTCTTTCGGACTCGTGGTTCTAGGCTCTGTCATTGCCGCTTGGGCGGATATTCAATATGCACTGTATGGCAGTGCTGAGGATCAGACCGCTCAGGCTGCATTGGCAGTGTCGACCTTGAACACTGGTTACGCATGGATGGCATTGAACGTGTTTTGCACAGCATCATATGTCCTAACGATGCGCAAAGTCATCAAGAAGATGAACTTTAAGGACTGGGATAGTAGGTTTCCACTATTCTGGATGTGAATCATCTTTACTTACTTTTATACTAGCGATGTTCTACAATAATTTCCTCACCGTTCCGGTTCTCTTTATTTTCTCTTTCCTTTTCGAGAGCTGGACCTCTGAAAATATTAGAAAGAACTTTCCTCTCGAATCCAGAAATAGCCTCTTCCTTGGAATGATCTACTCCGGTCTTGGGACGATCTTTATTTCATACTGCACAGCTTGGTGCATCCGTGTCACGTCATCGACCACCTATTCGATGGTAGGAGCTCTCAACAAGCTCCCCATTGCTGTTAGCGGATTCATATTCTTCTCTGCGCCAGATACCTTCGGAAGTGTATCGGCCATCATCATTGGGTTCATTAGCGGTATAGTTTACTCTTGGGCAAAGCTTAGGCAGGCGCAGATGGACAAGATGTCATTGCCTACAGCTCAAGCAGCTGTGAAACAAGACCTCGAGCAGTGGGACGTGAAAGAGAAGGTCACGGAGCGTATTGAGAGGTCCCGTTAGTACAATAACCATGCCATCATTGATATCATCATGCACGTGTATTGCACAGCTTTCCTGCCTCTACAATAAACGATGCACATCACTGTTCGCCTCGCCCATGCAATTGCCTATTTCTCCTTTCCTAGACGCCTTATTACCCCGTTGAACGCAGTACAGATGCCTCACCTATACAGAAGAACAGACTGCATCTCCGAAGCTGCTCGGGCTGACTTTCAGGATCACGACAGGATGGTCATACCCACCTCCTTGGAGCTCCCGATTAGAACAATAGAACTCTCTAGTACATCTGATGCTTTTGTCACTATCGTCTCCTCTACTTGGGAGCCAGACTATGCATCCCACCCCCAAGTGCTGTACTTTGATGTGTGGCCTTGGGTTCCGATTGTTTGATGGTGATGGTCGTATAACGTCCCTCCCTACGTGCCGAGAAACTGTTGGTTGGGCAATCCTGGTCTCTGAGTAAAGTGTATTATAGCACGTGCCCACGGGTATATAGTCCCGTGGAGGAACCCAGTTCCAGTCAATTAAGCATGCTGCTATCACTTCTTCTTCTAATCCTCAACTGTTTCTCGGCACGTAGGGAGGGACGTTAATTGCGTTTCCGGTAGGGTCGGTATCCCCGTTGGCGATGCGGTTACAAGCCTGCCAAATCATTATCCTCTACGACCCATACCTCAAATTCAGTCTCCTGCGGCCACTCTGCCATGGTCTCCTTGAACAAATAACTAATCCTTCTCTTCAAATTCAACCACTTTTTCTCATTGTCGCTTTGGTTCACCTTGAGGAGAAGATGATGCGCAAAGACGACTACGAAGGTGAGGCTCTTCAACATGCTTGTATCAAGGCTTGATCGTTTCGAAAATATCGCGAAGAATTCTGGGAGCGTGGCATCCTTGAACTCTCTTGATGGGAGGGGGTTCTGGAAGTCGACTTCGCCGTCGGTGTTCTGCAGGAATAACTTTATTTTGGGCGGTTCTTGCGAGGTGAGGGCAGATGTAACCTGATGGTCACTGGAGGCTGACTTGCTGACGGCATGCGATGTGGCGCCGGGGGACTGAGATGGGGTCTCAAGAGTGTTTGGTCCTTCGGTATTGAAGGAAGATAAGCCGTGGCACTGGCTCACTGGCCGTAGTGGAATAGGACCAGGTTCTCCGATGTGAGTGGTAGGAGAACCTCTCGAATTTTCTTCGACGTGACATCTGATTTCGTCTGGAGACACGTCTCTGGTCTTCTCAGCTGTAATAATGCTGTTGACAGCTGGTGTTTTGCGATTGGGAGGATCATAAACATTATGATATTCAGACACGTTAATGAAGGCCTGTATGGATGTTAGCATTTGTGTCACAAAGCGTGTTCTCAGGTCTCATTTGTACCGCAGATTCGCCAGGGCTTCCAACGCCCGTCGTATCGAGGACGATGACTTCCTCCGTGGAGCTTTCACGGGAGACAAACGCCCGTTCTCCGTCATCGCGATTTGAATAACTGATTGGCGTGCTGTATGCGTACGTTCTTCTTCGGCGTTTGTTTGGAGCGGGCTGGCGCACTGACTCGCCAGCTCTCTTCCTGGGACTCTCGCCCTGGAATCGTCGAATTAGTAGTTACTTTGAAACGACAGCCATTTGTACAAAAGACCTACCAAAGTCTCTTCCTGGGCCGGCCAGATTGCTTGTCGCAATTTCAATTGGTACTCGAACTCGTTGGATCGCGAAAGGCCAAGCCCCCCATCTTCTTGAAGCATTCCACAGTCCAACCAATTTCTTGTCCACAAGGCGACAAAATATTTGAGCTTGTCAAAGATCGCAGAGAATTGTCCCGGGTTGCAGGTAATTCGGAGGTGGCGAATGAAGTCGTCAGCGAGATCTTGCATTTTATCGAACTCTGGAGCCAAGGAGTAGACGCTTTTGTGGTGCATATATCGCCAAACATATGATCTGGGTTCATCCGGCCAATGTACGTTCGGGTTAGCCTGGATATCGTCAGTGTCTCTCAATTCCCATATTCGGATAGGATCATCCATACGTGAAACAACCAGTTCAACCTTGGATGTCCAGTTGCAAGTGCATCTCTCCTGATGTCGCACGGAAGGTATCCATGATCGAGTCCCTGCCCTTCGGGATATGCCCATGTTAAGTGTTCGCTGGTCTTAGATCGTGTGTTCGCCTCAATTTCGTCCTCCCTCCGGGTCCTGCGTCGTTGTCAGCAGTTATATTGTCCGCCTGCGAAAACGTTGCACTCACACTGCTAGACCAGCTTCCTCTGCCAACTCGGCTTCTTCTCTCTTGATGCGAACGACAGTGCCCTTAGTTGTCCCAACGTTTGTGGTCGATTCAAGTGAACCTCCGTCATGATCACCTGTGTAATCGTTTGATTTAGATGGCTTGTCGCCGTTGAGGAGACCCGACAGGATGTTTCGGTTTCTAGTGGTTCTCTCCGTCTCTCGAGTATGAGAATCTTGTATATGGATTATCCTCGTGATTGTTTCGATAATACTATGGCCATTATGAGAGGAATGATAATATCAGGACATGGAGGTGTGCAATACCGGTCCTTGTCATCCGGTAAAACCGGCCATCCGTTTCTTCGTGCTTGGCGGGAGCTAGTGAAAAAGTGCTTGTCCTTTTCATTTCGCTCGCAAAATTCAAGGGCACATCTAGGAACGTCGTAGGCCTTGTTTAAGCTGCGAAATTGTCGCAGGGGGGTTGCTAGGCAAGTATAATGGCGTGGTGACTCCTTAGCCTCATTATACCCCAATTGGCTGCAGAGAGCTTTGATCCCGGGGCTTCTAGTTGACTCTGTATTAATGGGCGGCATGACTGCAAATAATGTGACGGACTTTGGAAAAGATACAAGAGAAATGAGATCGAAGGGAAAGAGGAAAGTGACAGTACTTCAACGATTGTATGGAGGAAGTCTGCCACGGAGCATTGAGCGCGTTGGATAGACGGAGGGCGCGTAGACGGCGAATCAGCGAGCTAACCATAACATTGGAAACTTGACTTCTAAATTTATAATATACCAAGCACGGCGCCCAGAAGCATGTGAATCCCGAGAAACTCGACAGTTCTGTTTCTTCATATTCGGTATGTTGTCGCAAAGTATAACGTTATCGGAGTAAGTGGATGATAACGCGAAGAAGTATTATAACTCTTGCGTAGTCTCGATATACTCGAGTACACTCTTACTTGAAGATCGAGATAGCAAATCGATTTGTGGCAAGAAAGTGAAGACGGCCATGGACATTGACGAAGAAACATTTTAAGCGCCCGCTTAGTAAAATCAGGATTGGAGACTCGGAAAATACAATTCTGGGCTTATTTCAAGTTCGCGCGTTTGAAGAGTTGCAAATTGAGGACCGAGAATTGATTCGCCACACAAAGCTTTCCCCATCCTGGCGAGGATTTATGATCCCGTGGATTATTCTGGTATCGGAAACTTCGTACTGTGGCGCTAGTGCAAGGGAGAGGGGGAGACTCTCACCAGCCGCGCATTTTTAGTGATTTCAGCTGGGGAGCGGGGTAGTCTGGCAGTGCGCGAAGTGCGCCACCTGCGCCATCCGAGTCGGCTTTCAGAGGGTGGGCAATACGCTCAACCGGACGTCGATCTTCGACAGTATCAAAGCTCTACAGTACTACAGTACTGTAATGCACACGTCTCGCTGCGTAGGCAATTTTCTTTGACCTTGTCCAACTGCCGTCGATCACAAAGCCGTTTGTTTACCTTGCTAACCGCACCACTATGCGCCGCTGGCGAGCATAAGCCGTTTGTCTCCCACACTTCCCGCACTTCGTTCTCAGAGCATAGGCCATTTCTTTCTTGGCCCTTGCTTACAGTACTATGCCAACATCTACAGTATTTCCTAACCCTGCTGCCACACTGCCGCGCGTCGCTCTCACGCTGGAAGCGTTACGTACCTAACCTTGCCAACCACGCTGCAATCCAAGTTCTCACCATACCGCCGATTCCTGACCCTGCTGCTACACTGCCGCGCGCCTCTCTTACGCTGTCGCCGTTTCTTGACCTTGCACAGCAACCGTCGATCGTAGGCTGTTTCTTGACCCTTGCTGGACACGCCATTATGCACCGCTCCCAACCATAGGCCAGCTCTGACCTTGCCTCCTACACCTCTCGAAAGGACTCACTTTCCCCACCAACAGAATAACCCTGCCAAACATGTCGGTCGCAACCACAGTCACGTGCTCATTCCGAAAAATGAGCTTCAATTATGACGTTACTTCGAGACTTTGTGAATTCACTTTTGGCTCATTTTGACCCCCTTATTTGTAACTGCTAAGTAGGCCTTGGCTCCGATTTCAGCCGTTCCTAGGGTTCCTCTTGAAGCAGGTCACGGGAGGTGCGAGTACCACACCTATATCGAAGTCGCCGAATCGACAAGCTACCAATAAAGACGCTAGACTATAGGAAGTGGTTCAGGAGAATTTAGACTTACTGGATACCTTTCCTGAAGATTATTTATTACATTCATGGTGATCTCTGTTGGGGAGTAGCCGTATCCCTGTCAGACCCACCATTTGAAATTTGAACCTCATTGTTCTCCCTCAAGTTCAAGAAGTCTCTACAGTACAGTAGAGTGAATACTGTAACGTTATCTTTCAAATGGCGGAGGGTAGGGCGATCTTCCTCCACATGGCGATTTCCCTTGGCGGATAGCTACTCCTGCGTGAATCGGTGATAGCCGATTCAGTGAGCTTGGGTTGTGGGGTACCTGAAAAGCCCATTTCGCAAAATCATCGCGATGGACTTGACGATGGTTAATCCCAGCCCAACGCCACTTATATATGTCGCAATGTGAGAGATAGTCCGTTTGAACCTATTCGAAGTAAAATATTACTTATTATATAATTGTTAAGAGCTCTAGATATATAATGATTCTTGTACCTCGCTTAGCCTGGAACAGGAATGGCTATCTCCGGCGCACCTTTCAAGAACGACCATTCACGAAGCAAACGCAGTCCACACGCATATGATATTGACGCTTCAAAGTAAGCAAACATGGCCATCCTGCTCATCTTCGTGTGTATATTCCCCGAGCTCTTCTACGCTGCGGACGATACTTTCGCACGAGCAATCCTACTTTACCCCAAGACGTATCATGATGTCTTCCGCACCGAGCTCCATCGCCCCCCACTCGAGCTCCAATGCGACTAGCGACGCTGTCACTGCTCCCTCAATCGGGAAGGCTGCGACCGGCTCACCTCTCGTGCGTGCAATCCTCGAGTCTTATGGCAAGGAGATACTCGAGTCTGCAAGCGAGCAGTTTCTTGATCTCGCCGTCGAGGTGCGACTCCAAACAATCAGCGCAAGACAACTAGTGAAGCTACTTGCCAATGCGAACAGGCTTGGATATCAGGAGACAGACATCGTCGACGACGAAAATGGTGCCCGTCCTGTCCAGGGAGGCAATGCAAATTCACGATCGAAGCCCGACGCAACCAGAACCCCGAAGCCACCGACTGCGATTGCTGGCCAGTGTCGCCCCCACTCCACAACTCCGTCTCAACCACTTTCCCTCGAAAAATCTCGAGCCCCAAATCGTACGAACACAGCCCAAGCTCTGCGAGACAAACCTCTCTCGGTGGACGCACATCTCAATGCTCCCGATGCCCAAAGTGCTGCTCCTTCCGGAAAGGAAGGTGGCTACAGCATTAAGAGCATACAGGGTGTTGCGGGTGTGCAAGATGAGGTATCAACAGCTGCTGGGACTGCTGGGAAACGGGGACAAAGGGAGTGCTTAACGGCCGGATCCGCAGCTCATGTTCCGAGGTCTCGCAATGTCTTGAAGAGAACGCGGGCACAAGACATGGGAGGGGGAGTGCAGAGCCAACGCCCTAGAAAGCTAGTTCGAGCATCGGCTGGAAAGTCATCTCTGTCGATTTCTGCCCAGCCTCTCGAGCTTGTAGTCATCTCTGACTCGGAACCAGAACCTGAAGACGATGACGATGACGATCATTAAACCAAGGCCCGTTTAGGCGCTCAAGCAAGAAATGTTTGTGACTTCAACGCGAATCAAATTCAGAGTGCTAGCTGCTATCTTTCAAAGTTGGGCGGCCCGAAATATGATGTTAATCATGACAAGCTCAAAGAAAACTAGGCTTTTAGGTATGGATGCACTTTCGAAGAGAACTACAAGTCAAAGCGGCCGGCGTCAACATGTCTCAAATATCTCTTGTTCCGTTCTGGATAGGGATTATGCCCTGGCGCAGTGGGATTCGATCAATATCTTGCATTTAGAAACAAATTCATTAGCAGAACTTATAACGGTCTCATCAAACATCTCCCAACCCCTTCTCCATCAGTGGAACACTAGTGACGCTGCGTTCCTGCTTCTTCACCTTTTTGATCACCTTCTTCCGCACGACCTTTTCTTAGGGACCTCTTTCTCCTGTGGGACGTCTGTGTCTTCGCCAGAGTCCGCAAACTTTTGCACCATGCTACCCGTATCCTCGCTTGCCACATACATCATTGAAGAAGTCCTTGCGGATGGGTAGCTTTGACTAGCAGACCAGTATGTGACGAGACGCTCAAGTTTTGAAAGGAGAGTTCCGTATTTTCCAGATCTTTGTCTTCGGGGGCTGGCCCATTGGAATTCTTCGTACTCTCCAAGATGTGTTTTCGAGATTGTAAGCGAGTCCAAGAGGGGGAAGGCTCATTTATAATGGCAGAGGGGGTGCCGCCCACCACACCCCTGAAAGCAGCCCATACACCTTCGCTGATTACGCTCCCCCCCCCCCCCCCCACAACAAAACCGAGCGACGCTGTACGGAGCTTGATTACGTAGACATGTTCCAATGGTGTTCATAAGACAGGTTCGTTCTCCCCTCCCCATCGTACAAAAGATTCCAGAAAATTACTAAGACGACAATGCAGGCATAAAGGTGAGAAATGTGTTCTTGGATTCACTACATACGATTCTTTGAGATACCCATTACCCAAAAGTGATTAAAACCCAGAGGAACGAAAGATGACCCATATTTGCAATCTGGTAGACTTTCCCGAGTCCATTTAATAATTAGCATCGACAAAATCTTTCCCATAAAACTCCCGGAAAAACTTGTCATTCGCCTTCACAGCCTTCTTTGCATGGGGAAATCCTATGGAGAAACCAATTCATTAACCGTATAGGATTTAGGTTTAACTAGAGCAAACCGTTCTAGAAATTCATGTGGTTGGGGCGAGCTCTTTGCCTCTGCTCCTGTCTAAAGAGTCGTTGGAAAGGAAATGCCCTCCGTCCACCGTGTTCTGCGCGGAAATATTAGCGTCAGAATAGCTCAAGGAGCGTTCACGGTCAAGTGCACAACTCACGCTGCAACCAGATCCTCCTTAGACAAATGCAAGTCCCCGTATCTTGTATTCTTGAACTTGCNGTCACCCCGATTGCACTGTGGATCGTGGAGGCAATGATGACTAAGGGAGCAACTATAATCGTCGCATGCCGGGCCTGCAGGGCACACGCTCGTGCGTGCCTTGTAGCGATGGATGGCGACCTCTCCGGGCGTGAGTTTTGTGCTGTGGTCCCTGTCGCATTCATCTCCCCATTTGCACTTGCCAGCTAAATAGTGGTGGTTGCAAAAGGCGGTCGGCTTGACCCTATCCGCCTTCGCCTTGTAAGTCGCCTGGGAAGGATTATTATTAAAGCCAGGATTCTTGATCGGTGGATCAAGGCGTTGGTGATACTTGTTATATTCAATAGTCTTGGGGTTCTTGGTTTTTGCAGCTTGGATGGTGATATTTTGGTGTCCACTGGCACTACCCGCTGCGGCATAGCTGGAAGGATACTTTATAGAAATGCCGCCATTGCCGGAAGTGGAGACGCTCGCGGTAGGAGTTGATGGCTGCACGGAGGAAGCGGCCAGTAATGCAGCCGATAGCGTGGGAGACGGCGAGCCGGTGCCCTCGGACGGCGTCATTGTCAGCAGAGACGCCGGAGACTGATGTATACGAGATGGCTCAGGGGGGCCACGCGAGCCTCCGTCGACGGTCGACTTTTCGAGCAGCACTGACGAATGAACGGATTGACTAGGCAATGGGCGATTCGGATACGTGTACTTTCTCTCGTTCCCAAGAGGCTCAGAACGGAAGACAGTGTCGAGGCGTATCATAGAAAAGCCCAGGGTCACAAACCCTGGCTCCGCTGGTGTGGTCTCCAGAAGGACAATACGCTCCTTGGCATCTGGATCTCCTACGTGCTCCCTAAGCTCATGTAGATAACCATTATCATGGCAGCCTGCGAAGAAAATCTTCTTGCACTGAAAGTTCTTCAAGAAATGTTTGAACATTTCTGTCGGTCGGTGAGTCTAAACGAACTAGCGCGTAGGTTTGAGCAACTGGAAACTCACTTCTCATCTTAGAATCGGCATTCTCCTTACCACGTCCAACATTAATAAAGTCGAACTCAGCACGACTATTGGTAAATTGCTCGGCAAACGTGCGCATGTCGTCGGCCGACTCGATAATGTTGGAGAGGCGAAGTGACCTCGCCAGGTCGTTTAGATTAGCGAAAACGCGAACTAAGATAGGAAGGTCCACAGCTCCTAAAGGCGTATCCTTCAGATAATCTTTAATCTCTTGTTTCAGTCTCTGGGCGGCTTTGGCAGCACCTGAGACTGGGTCTTGAAGGAGACCATCCAGGAACTTAGAGCCATCGCCGTCTACAAGGACAACAACGTAGGGGTCTTTATTCTGAGGTGACATTAGCTGCTGTTAGAATCAAGTTGACGGGAAATGGAGGATCACAATTAGTTGCTCAATCTCCCTCTTCTGTCCTTCTAGGACGCGGGCTTCTTGCTGGTATATCATGCGTGATTTCGTCTGGTCTTCTAGATCCATCTTAAGTCTATGAATTTCCTGTTCATAGCTATAAAGTCTCTTCAACACGCCCTGTACGACACAAGGTTAACAAGGAAGCCCAAAATTTGTGCCATACGATGTGAATCCACTATTTTTCGCGATTCATACCGACTTTACCAGGCTTCAGTGGTTAGGGACGCCTTACAAATGTGAGTTCAGATCTCTCTTTATCCTGCTTAGCTAATTGTGCAAAGTGAGCATTCAGTGCCTCGACTGAGGCGGCCGAGGCAAACTGCGAAAGCGAATTGTCGCTCATGATACCAGACGTCGTTGGCGTAATGAGCGATGGTGAGATGGCTGCAGCCCTGTTTGGTTGGAAGGTAAAACTAAGGATGCGCCCAGATACAAAGCCACCCAGAACTGCCCAAATTCTTGGTGCTATACGATCACAGCGAAAATCTCTCTTCGCGGAGCCTTAACGTGGTAGAATGAAGGATAGTTTGACCGAAGAACGTGAAAGATGAAACCGATCGGGCACTAAGGCGAGCACTAAAATTTAATGGCACGTGGGACTCAGACGCGCCTGAGCCTTGGATTCCTCAGGCCATCCAGTCGCGCCTTAGGCGGCAGATGGCACTATACCTAATCGGTAAGAAAAGTCTCTTTCTCGATATTTAACACGCTATTCGAGCATTTCACAAGCTCACTTCTTACTACAATGGATGTCATTCCCTACTCCGCGTCGCCCTCTCTCTACAGCTTCGTTAACCACCTTTCCTCAAAGAGTCTCGGAGAAAATCGAATGAGTCAGACAGCCTTCATCCGCATACTACAGTCTCTTTCAGGGCCGCATGCGGCTTGAATAAGTTCTGGTTAGGCGGCAAACCAGGTAGGACTGACCACAGGCTGTGCTTGCTCATGCTCCTGCTTGACGGCTCGAGCTTCTCCTATACAGGAGCGCGAACGTCAATGAAGCAGTCAAGAAGGGTTCAAGAACGATCGGCCCTTATACGGGATCGCTTTTTGAATTTTGTTGAACAGCGAACCCGGATGGTCCCTTCACTCCGGCCAGGAAGGGCAGCAAAGATGTATTCCCACGAACGGTCTTCGTTCCACATTTGGAGCAGTTTTGCATCCTCTTCTTCGGTCCATGGAACCTTGCTCTTCTTTGGCATCAACGGTGCTTGGTATATCTTGGAATGTGCAGCATCGTCGTGATTGATGTCTAATGCCCCGGAATTAATCGGTAAGTGAAAGTGTTTTGAGATCGGTGGCAGTTTGAACTCAAGATTGTACGTCACATCATCCCCGATCCTGGTGCGTTTGAGGAAGCCTTGGAAGGGCCACTCCTGATATTCAGCAACTGGTGCCGACTCTACCGTAATAGAGGAAGTTCGGGAAGTTCACGAAGTATGGTGGTCGTCGTTATATACGGGTGTTGGCTCATCAGGTGGTGTCAGAGCATTGTCGGTAGGTGCGGTGGGAAGGTTTCGCCGTTTTGCAGGTCGTGGATTCTCGTCATCTTCGTCGCTTGTGTCATAACTGCGATCACTACCTTTGAGGTAGTGATTGCCGCTGGCCTCTTCAAGCCCGTCCTGGTGCCGCCGCTCCTCACCGTCGTCGTCATCCTCCAGTTGCATGTCTCTTTCAAACTCAGAGGCGTTTTCGTCACTCCCTCCACCGTCTCCGACAAATGGTCGAGGTAGAGTGTGAGGCGCTGGCTCGGCCGATTCGCCTCGCGTGGTTCCATTATTATCACGTTGGTTAACCTGGTCCTGTGTTGGCCCAGGGGAGTGGTGGCGAGAGTACGGCTGGCCTTGGGCGAGCATGGGCGTTGAAGGTAAGCGGTCTGCTCGAGCGGAAGAATTGGACGGAGGCCTTCGTCAACGAAACAGCCGTCTTCGACATCCCACCATCGTTCATCACTGGACGGATCAATTGGCTCGCTGAAGTCAAAGGCGAGATCAGCACCAGCGGCCACTGAGGCGGAAACGGTAGTGGCTTCGGGGTTGGGAGTATCTGACTCATCATCTTCGAGAATTACCGGTTTGTCTGCATATTGTCAGGAAACTGCTTGCCACAGTGATGAAGAACGATCGCGTTTACCTCGAGTGCCGTGGCTACGGCTTCCATTTGTGTCAAGAGCAGACCCTTCGGGGGGCTTGAGGGCGTCTGCATAATTCAGATATTCCGTCGAGATCCCCTGTCGTAACGTCTGACTCCAAAGCTCTTCGATCGATGGTAACTCGCCGTCTGTATCGTCGTCGTAGTCGGTACGGGCGTTATCGCGGCCTGCTCACAACAATTAGACAACATCAAGACCGTTGGCGTCAGCAATTGAAATCATGTCCCGCATCCGACGAAAACGGCAGGCCAGGTACCCCTAAAGAGCCTGAAGGTCAACCGGTCAGCGAACATCTGAACATCAAAGTAACCGACAACAATAATGAAGTCTTCTTCAAGATCAAGCGCACCACATCGGCATGAGTTATTGAGGGTAAATTTCCTTCCACCGCTCTACCAACAGTCGTTTCATCAACTCCCATTGTAGTAACGACTGCAGATGGTGCCATGGCTTCATTAGTACCTTGTCCACGTGTGTCCTCTCTCGAAGTCTCTCGAGGCTCCATTGTATTGGGCTCGGTGATGGCCGGTTCCGGATATTAGAACCAGTTCAGGAGTCTGTTATCCATAAATTCGACCCCAGATCTCTGCACCTCCTGATGTTGTTGATATAATCCCAATTGTCCAGCTGATCACCCTCCCCAACCATCTTGTTGCACCTTCGCTCACTTCTCTCGGCTACCCGGCCGAATATAGGGAGCATGGTTGCGAGTGGCGTGGTGTTCGTGAGGTATTTCGTGTAGGAAGGTTTAGCGGAGGTGGTTGAGAGTATAGAGGCCTTGCACCGTTTGGAGCTAGGTGCGGGAGCGGGAGGAGGCATGTTGGATTGACCCTTGGGCTGCTGAGGTAGTTAAGTGTTTGGTGAGTATGGAGATATAGTAAGTAAAACCGCTGTGAAGATGCCATGCCGGAGGCAACATTCAAGGTGGCATTCGAACTAGATCCTTGAACCCGTGGCAACAGCACTCTGCTAGCTCCTGAATCCTACCAGTACAATCGGTGGCCCAGAACGCGGGAGTGGTGTGGTAAAGGCCAGAACTGTTGATGATGTCGCGACCTGAATCGTTTGTGAAGCTGTGAGAGCAGTAGAAGACATGCAAGATCGTTCGTCGCTTATGCCTGACGATTACTGCATATGAGATGCGTTCACGGATCCGTATAGTCGATATTGCCGAAGAGCCGCATCACCACGTCCAGCATTGCAAGACAAAGACTTCCGTCATCACCGCTGTCTCCGCCAAATAGCCTTTGCTGTTTCTGCTCTAGCAGCAACCTATCCATCTCTGCTTGTGCCTCCTCCTCCACCTGTCGCAATTTCCAGCGCTGCCAACATTGATCGAAGTCTTGACGTAACAGAGGACTAGGACTGGCCTTGGAAGAGGGTGGGAGGGGATCAGCGTCGTGAGAGTCTGGGCAGCCTTCGTTGCAAGTCATCGAGGATATTGGCCTTGCGGGAAATGGTGCGACGAGTTCGAGAGCCAGGACGCTCTCTGCGTCTGTTCTGACGGAAAGTAGTAGTCCAACTAGTTTTGATCGCCATTTTGATTTTAAGTGATGAGATGAGTGTCTCCAGCCTTCGACAATGTGGAGATGCACTGCCCCTTGTTCCCACGCCAAGCGCCTTGTCGGAAACCCAACCGAGTTGCTGCTGTTGTGCGGCTTACGGGCCAGGCCGCACGCCAGATGCTACAGGCCCGTACTGGGCGCGCCCATTCGTCTGCATCCATCATCCCCTGACCGCTTGGTGGATGGATGCACAAGTTTGACCGCAAAAGTCGCTCCCTTGTTGGAAGTGGTGTCGCAGCAAAATGGCTGCTCATTCAAAGGATGTAAAAGTGTGATGGCAGAAATGGCAGCTCTCTGGAAGAGGTGTGGTAGCAAAAATAGCTGTGTGGTACTCTGCTTGGTCGAGGAATGCAGAGCTGCCTGAAGAAATGGCTGCTTGTCTGGCACGATGCAAAATACATGGCAGCAACAATGCGGCTAATTGGAAGTGGTTTTGGTAGCAAACGGAAGAGGACTAGAATAGCGGTCAGAATTGGAGCCAGCGCTTGGGTTGAATTACAAAATTGACTCTGAAGAAGTGGTAGAATCGAGCCACAATCTAACCACGGTGCAGGCCGAAAGTGGAGCAAAAGGCTGGAACCAGGGTCAAAATTGCTTGCAGAGGCAGTTGCAACCCCTGCACGGACCTGCTACGATCACGTGATAGTATTCCAAAACCACGGGCAAGTCTGACCCTGCAGACTCTAGCACAGTTTCAAATCCCCAATATCACGACCTTCATTTTTGGCCAGAAACACTTCTAACGATCAGAATGCGTCAGTTCCGGTCTTTACAACTGAGTCTGGCTTTACGTCTAATTCTGTGGCTGCAAAATAGTAGCTTCTTGGTGGGAGGCAAAAGTGCGACTGCAAAAGAGGGCTGGCAGCAAAAATCGCAGCTTGCTAGAATAGTGTGGCAGGAGAACTGGCTTCCCCTGGAAATCGAAGGTGTGATGGGCTCCGAGGTTAGCGAAGAAATCTCGGGAATCGTCCTTCGCTTATCTTGCCCAATGATTTGGAAGCCCTTACTAAGCAGTATCGAATGTTTAACTCGTTTAAACATTAAAAGTGACATGCGAGCGAAAACCCGAATTTGCGTTCACGACCAAGTAAGGAAGTTACTGCGATCAATCGGTGGTCTTTGCTCTGAGGCTTTACAATACGAAGGCGAGCGGCTTTAAAAATCGTCCATCTTGCTAACTTAAGCGAGAACTTGGAAATCATACCTCGCCTGAAAAATCTTATAACAAAACTCCTTATAATTTTGAAACTGCCAAGACTCTACGAAAAGATACCTGGACTACTCTTATATCGCATCCAGCTTAATTGAAGTATTCGAATCTGTGGTGGCGTTTTGGGGTGCAGTTTTCAAAAGTGGAAGATTTCGGTGTTCCTTGCGCTTTGGAGATGGCCGATTTTTAGCGCCGCGCTCTTTCGTACTCTATTTCGGTTCAGGAAAGACGCGCGGCACGGGCCGGCCCGTATGCCAAACCCAGTAGGGCCTGTCAGCCCTACTCTTGCCGCGTTTCCCTGACTTCGGTAGAACAATACATTCTCTGAAGCTTTGGTCAACATAAAGACTGCCAATAGCTCTCGCATGGTTTCCATTAAGCATAGTTGAGAAGCATATTTTTGATACCGTGTGTACTGTCTTTGCCGATGTCCTCTAACCTAGCCCCACTGAGGACATTTCTTGCACTTTGTGCTCTGGCTCCAACGCTCTAAATCCATTTAAAATCTTATATTCCTGAGTGGTAGCAACATACCAAGTACGAATCTTTTCTGTTTTCTACGTATATGTACGTTGGCACTGCCAAAAGCGTTCCCCGAGTTCAGATGACCATCAAGACCCTTCAAGACAGAATGGGATGTGCGAGGATATCTGAGCACAACCAACCAGGCTCACAAGCTCCTCCTTTCGTGGTGAGTTGTTCAAGAAAGCGTGCTGGGACAATCAGACATATAGAAAGTGAGGATTCAAGTAACTTACCGACAAAAGTTCTTCAGCCGAACTCGATGCTACTAAATGCAGAAATTTCTCTGCCTGTTGAGACCACCTGTCGGGATGCTCCAAGGCCAGTCTTCCACGGGGGTGGCTGCCCCGCTCCATAAGCTGGAGCATCACGAAGCCTAATGCTTCGGTATCTTTGCGCAGCCCTTGACTTCGCAGACCAATGTCCATGCAGCCTTCAGGATTGGCTTAGACAACAGATTAGTACAGCAAGCAGTCCTTAGGCCGAGGACGTACCGATTTTAACATCTCCGCGAACAGACAGTAGTATAGTAGAACATGTAATATCTCCATGTATCATATCTCGAGCGGCAAGGAAATCAAGTCCCGTTAGCACCTACCACATTAACACCAAAGCCCAATGAATTTGGATAGTAACAGCTCACCTCATGTGCGATTGTCGCTACCTGAGTCTCGTTCGGTGGTAGAGCAGATCCGTTGAGATCCATCAGGGAGATGGCCATGCATTCGGAAATAGTATAGATCGCATTTTCATACGCAAATATTTCAATGCAAGTGAGGAAATTTTCATGTCTAATTTGTCGGAGGGTCTGTGCTTGGTCATTAACCTCGGATCCAGCTGTGTACTTCACTACGAAGAGCTCAAATGTGGCCGGAACCCTGCTCGCAACAACTACTGACCCCCCCAGCTCACGGCGGTACACCTTAGTATAGTATTTCCATGGGGATGCCCTTCTCAGCGGCAACAGATCCGACGGTGGCTCCTCTGGGCTGCAGATTCTTTGTGGTACGAAAAGAGAGTCAACTGGACTGAGCGTTGGTGGAAGTCGACGTGAACGCATGTCATTGATGAACTGACCAGCATCGTCACCTTTTGTGTCAGAGTCGGATTGCTCTTCACGATGTATCCTCTTCCGTGTCCGGGGGGGCTGATGGTCGGCATGTTGGTTCCTCTTTAGCGATGTGATGGCGTGAGATTGTAAGTTTTCTTGCTCTTCAAACGAAACCGGGCCTGGAAACTGCGTTAAAGTTGAGTTGGATCTCTCTAGTCGACGAGCCATAGGTGTGACGATACGAAGTCAGTTGCAAAGGTCATGAGAGCGGGTTGTTAATTTGGAACTTTCGTAAACCAAAGCCGGTTTTGATGGTTCAAAGGCGTTCGCAATATTGTCTAGGAGAGTACAGTACTGTACTGTATCTCGACTTCTCAAAATCTAATTTAGGTGTGAGGCGGTCCTCATCACGTACGGACAAGCGACGGGCTAAGATTGGAGTTGCTTGCCACAATTAGATCGTCAACGCCGAGACTAGAGCCACATAAGACGGGACAGCAGGCGCTCAATTAGCATCATTAGTAGCTAGAGAGGCACGAATACTGTACCATCAGACACCTTTCAGGTAATCGGCCAGAGAATATTAGTACCAAGAACAGGGGTCAGGAGCCAAAACTATATGGTTACCTCTGAAATGCCTTAGGGCGGTAGAAGTGGACATATTCAACCAGTTCCAATTCGGCTTTTGCCCAAAATGGACCCGATAGACCAAGTCTATTCTCACTCCCCTTCTTCTTCTCGGTCACTTGTCTCTCTCTCTCGCGGGCGCGCAACTGCAATACGACGATGAACATGCAATACGATATCCAATATCACGCTACGGAGCAAGAGAGGCAGCTTGCCGAAGATCGAGAACAGAATTTTCGAGGGACAGCATGTGTCAGTCTAAGAAGGCTCAGATTTGACCTCAAGTACTCGAGAGCGGTAGACAGGAAGAATATTGAAAGGCTAAAGAGAATCTTCGCAAGACAAGGCTGTCTTCGGCTATCACCACCTAACCATGTACCAGCAATCATTACCGAGCAAGACCTAAATATGGCACTACAACAATCAGGGAGGACGCTCAAAGATCTTCTTCACAGTGCGCAAGATGCCCCACCGAAACTGACGTTACCTCCAAAGTACATGCTTGAGTGCCTCCATGGCCAACATAGGATCCTGGCTGCTCTGGAAACCTTGGCACCGAAAGATGAATGGTGGACAGTGGATTTATATCTATCAGGTTTGACCATGAAACCCTCGATTGCTCCTAGGCAGTCACTAATGCTCATCTAGCAATGAGTCCGGAGGCTCAAGCCGCCCTGGGCGAGGACTACTCCAACTCGTTGAATTTTGCTGACGGGGAAATCTATGGAAAGATCCGGGATTACCAACGGCGAAACAAGCCCTTCGCTGAGAGACGGTGGCGGGCGTACTTGTCCAAGAGCAAGCAGAAAGGTTTGGGCCAGCTTCTCAAGCGAGAAAGGTACAAGGATGCTTTTGATGCCTTGCTGGTTGTTCGTGGTCTCTGGCCAGGGCCTGGATTCTCGCTTGGCAATATGCAGGAACTTCTCGTCATGCGATTTGACGAGGTCTGCTAGACAATCCTCATCGCAACCGTGTGAACTGACCTTTTGCGCAGGAGATCCTACATTACCTTGACCACATCTTCCAGATGTGGTCTTTCATCTTGGACGGAGACAAAGATCTCATGATGAACACCGACCGATTCACCGTTGAAACTTTGCAGCTGAGAGCCCCGCAAGTATCAGGAGACGACTTCAGTTTCCTGAAATCGCTCTTCGATTCGGGCAAGCTCTTTTCCAGAATAAGCGAAGAAGAGAAGCGGCGGTCCATCTGGAAGAACATTGCCACTATAACTTGTCTCATCCCATCACTGTACACACTCTTTGAAGATCTAAAGTTGCTCAGCCCATGTGTGAAGATCATGAAGGCTTTAATTGAGCCGCCATTTAAGGGATCATTGCATGACATGATGGAGCAGCGATTCTCTGGCGCGAACCAGACGACTGGTGAGATCGTCACGCAAGAGACCGAAACAGTGTTTAGCACGCGTGCAGGGAGTGGAGCGGATCAGTTTGAATTCGGCTACCGACAGCTCTATCTCTTTGCACTGCGACATTTTGCTCGCATGATCGGAGAGTGTGCGAAGAAGGAGAAAGATCGACCGAAGCCAACGATCGAAGAGCCTGATCCCGTTACCTGGCACCGGTTTGCGCTCTTGGCCGATCGGCTGGGCTTCGATTCGGAAATCATCCGGAAGCTGAAGACTGATGATCCATTCCGGGCCGAGGCTCGTAACTTCGTCCTGAAGCACAACCCTCCGGAGCTGTACGACCTCAACCCGGAGGTCTTTGAGAACTGCGTGGAGCAGCTAGCGAGAGCACGTGCAGAAGCCGTCGAGAAGCAACGACAGTACATCAAGCCCCCGGCGGTGGTCGATGGGCCCGGCGAGTCTCTTCCGCGACGGTGTGGTCGGTTCTTCCAGACGGCGTACGAGTACGAGCGGAACTACCTCTTCTTAGGCGTTCTCTATGATGGTACCAATGCGAGGGGGAAGGGCATCACATCAATCTTTGTTCGGAGGTCAATATATTTTGCGTTCTTCGGTAGGCGTCTGCCAAACGCAACGGCTGAGGCACCACGAGGGCGACCTCCGCAGAAACCGGAAGGCATTATGACCGGAGGAAGCGATGGGTCATCACCCCATGATGCCGTTTCTGGGCCGGCCCCGACCCAATGCATACCAGACGAGCATGCAGCGCGGCGAGGGGAACAGAGAGACCGCCCAACACCCCCGCCTCCGTCAAGCCAGGCACAGATGGCATTAGTGCCCACTTCGCAAACGAGCGAGATGGTATGTATTCATCTGTCCGCGATTGTGCACATCAGAAAACTAAGACTGACGAAGGAGGTTGTCACGCCTATGGATGAAGGCAACATGAAAATCCCTCGGCACCGAATAACCTTCCAGGTATATCAGAGGGGAGGTCTTCAAGACCAGCAGCGCTCCATGTCATATAATGATCCTTCCGAGGTAAAGCGAGTAGCTACCAAGTATGTTCGAAAAGGTATGCATTTAATGACGATGAGAGGCCGCGGCCTCACCCCAGAGAGGTGCTATGACGCAGTAGTTAGCGATGGTACATATACTGTGATACTCATACCAAGAGAAGAGAGCGAGATCAATAAATTACTCATCGTTTCTGGAGTGGGTGTTGCAAGAAAGGAGCCGCAGAATCCAATACTCGAGCCAAAAAGGAAAATGATTACAGAAAGATGACCATACGAACTCATACAAGCCTTGGTTCTCGTGCTAGACTTGATTCTCGTAGTACCCATGATGCTCGTGCTAGACTTAGTTCTCGTGCTAGACTTGATTCTCGTAGTACCCATGATGCTCGTGCTAGGCTTATTTCTCGTGCTAGACTTGATTCTCGTGCGAGATATGACGATCGCGCTAGCATGTGAGCTCATAGAAGCTCAAAATCTCGTACGACAGTGTCTGCTCCCACTAACCTATGTGCTTCTACCAGCCTTGATGCTCGAGCTAGCCTCAACTCTCGTACCATCCCTGATCCTCGTGGTAGCAGCTGAGCTCGCACTAGCGTGTGCGATAGGATCGCAGTAAATATCATGGATAACCGATGCGCCATTCCTCCTCGCACATCCAAACCCCATTTCGTCTTGCTGGAACTCTTTCCAACCTCGGTCGAGCAAAAGAGACGATGGATGATCGCTCTGCTGAGCGGCCGAAATGCCCTCCGGAACCTCGTCGGTCATTTCGGTTGTTCTGTTTAGGAATGATGTCGCTGCTATGTTGTCTCACAGAGGGACGCTGGTGGGGCGAAGATGAAGCGCTGCTGTTGAGGTTCACCAGTTGCTCCACCAGCTTTGTTCCAACCGCCAAGAAGCGCGGAGCCGGGCATATCGCCGGGTGCAACGCCACGCCAAGCTTTCTATCATCACTTCATTCAACGGATATCTATGGTGCAGGGGTAAAATATACTACAAGTTACATGAGCAAGCAATCAGTAAAGTTCGGGAGCACGTCAAGTTCACGCAAAGATATTGAAAATATTCTCGATTTCACTATCTAAAACGAATGTCGGCAAATATATGTAACGTCATGTAATTCCCGAGTTCCAATCATCCCGCGCAGCTCGTTGGCATTACAATGGGTGAAATGGCAACTCCTTCAAGTGAAGATCCTTGTCCAACATCTGCCTTACGGCCTCTCGGACTTGTTGTCCTACATGACTGTTCACGCATACTTGGTGTTACGTCGTTAGTCTGAGGTTAGACATCTCCTACACAGACTTACGCGAGATCACACTTCGACCCTTTCTCCCTTCAATTTCAGATCTAATCAGATTCTCGACGTCGAGACCTCGGTAATTCACTACAATACGATCGTGTCTACCCACTCGACCAACCTTACCGTGTTCCGCGCCGTTGGTGATGTAATTTCCGGTAACGAAGAGACGTATGTCAAGGACCTAGACAGAATGGTTCAGGGGATGCTCTGACGGTCACCTTCTTCAAACTTACATATTCAGAGTCTTGCTCAAGTAGATCCGTCATCCATTGTCCGACCCATTGCAAGTGTTCTTCGGGGTGGTTGTCAGCAAAGATTCTCCTGGTATCAACCGCGGCCTACCTTCAGAATCGACCTGCCAGAACAAAACGATCCTCCTTGCCTTGGCATCATAATTGTGAAAGTTCTCAAGGAGCTGCCTCACATAAGGCAGCTGGCCAGCTATGCCAATACCCGTCGCAAACAATAAGACTGTTCCATACTCATCGAGATGGATCTCCTTGCCATAAGGCCCTTCAATAATGGCTCTCAATTCGGTGGATTGGGATGAGTTGCTGCTAGTGGGAAGACTTCGCGTGAATCCTTTCTGCCGCTGAATGATGAAGACGACAATATCCTGATCTTTATCATACGGGTACCACCACGCAACCATGTACGGGTGCGACTGGAGGAAAGCGCTGTAGCTCGCTCTCGGGACGCAAAGGTATACGTATTGACCCGCTCGGTACTTCCAGGGCCTCGAAATCTTAGCATGGACCTGATAAGCATCCGGTAGGGATTCAATGGAGACTGTGCATGAGGATTCCCAATTGCGGAGGTTCCGGTAGAGGATCTGACACGTCCGAAGAAGCTGCAAAGATGCCCAGAGACAGCATGCAACAAGCAGATATATCGTTGGTATGCGGAATGGCTTTCCCGGAACATGGATCCAAGTGGCTGTCACAACTATCACTGCTAGAACTCGATGGATATTTAAGAAGATCTCATAAAAGTGACGCCGCACGATTGAAAAGGATGTGATTAGAATGGCGGCCATTGCAGAAGCAGCCTGGTTCATTTCGTCAATAGTTCTCGCTTCAGGGGGGGGGGGGGGAGACACTCACTAACAACGCTGCTACTTGCGTTGATGAGTGTAGGTTAGGCTTGTGTGATACCACAGCAAGAATCACATGAATCAATCCTTCGATCACGGCCACTCTCCCTAACCAACGATGGATGGCATTGTAAGACTCATATCCAAGTCCGCAGCTACTGACGATGGAGTTCATATGACTTCCAAGAGAGAGAGGGACGAGATTGACGATCGTTAACCGTCCTGTTCGCTGCACGATCTTTGTACGATCAGTCGTGAGGCAAAGAACATTGCCCACAAGGAGAGTAAGGATCAAGAGCGCATGATATCGAGTAATACCTCCTAAATGCTTGTGGACTCGCGGATAAAAAACATGCTTAAGAAAATGGTAGGTCGTATAGGTACGCAGAAACCTGATTGAGACTCTCGTCGTGTAGAAAACAAGAGAAAGGGCTGCAATGGCTGCAAGGGCCACGGCATACCACTGAATGGTATCCATTTCCGAGAGTTTTTGAAGAGATTGACATAATATGAAACCGAACGTACCGAGTAGTAGAAACGATGCAGGTTCTGATACAGTTGATTGGTTTATGGGAACACATTCAAACCTGAAGCCAGAAGCTGCCCTGATGTTCAGTATGCTTGCGCACACGAATTGGATCGTAGGTTGTGATCTAGCAATGCGTCTCTAGAAGTGACGCTTTTAGAACCGAAGCCTACAGAAATGGCTTCCTTCAGAAATGGCTTCCCCGGAAGATTCTGGCGATGAAAGGCACAGCTCCGCATGGATCAGGCCAGAGAAAATAATAGATCAGCACTTATTCTTCTATTCGTACTCTGTTTCCGTGAGTACGTGATATGAGGACATACTGTACTTGATACCCAGACAAGACATAGCACCCTTACCAAACGCAACAAAGTAGCGATTAAGATTCGCGCCGTTTTCGATTTTCGGTTTATCCAGCCAGCGTTCCGGGCTAAAGGAGCGCGTTTTCGGGTAGATGTGCGATCAGCTCGACATGCCATCGCCAAGAATATGGAGCTGAGTCTATCGTTGGTCAGAGATCGATTTTGCCTCATTTTATTGCCGTATTACTTTGGTGCACCGGGTGCGTCTCACGACTTGGGTGAAAGACGACGCACGCTACATATTCTACAATGCTTAGATGTCTGGTATTCCTAATCTGAGCTCGCGTTGGTTTGCATTTTATAGCTTGCTTTGCTTTTTTGACCGTGGGTGTGTGGGATGAAGCAGTGCTTTTATTAATGACACGAAATCTGTCTCACTCTTCTGTGGAGTGCTCCTCATAGCTAATTGACTTAGAATTGATGCGCGGGAGATGGCCTCCTGCTTGGTGGAATCTGCCTCGCTCGCATCACTCGATCGCATCAAGTGGGCTGAGGATGAGAACCGGGTGAATAGACTTCATCATCATCATTTGCTTAATTCAGCCCTACCCGCTCGATCCCTGCTGCTATTATTGTATGTACAATTGTAGTGGGCGAATCATCCCTTGCCTCGTCTTCACCGCCCATACAGTCATCCTCATTCAGCAACAGAAGTGACCTTAACCCTCAACCCCTCAGAATCCAATTTCGGCGACGGCAAGAAGAAATCATGCTTGAGCTCAATATCTGAGAAATCAGTATCATAGAGCTCGAAGCTAAAGCGACGGAAGACACTGGCGATGGCGAGGTACAGCTCTGCATGAGCCAAGCTAGAAAATTATTAGATCAGCACTTATTCTTCTATTCGTACTCTGTTTCCGCGAATACGGGCAATGGGACATACTTAATACCCAGACAAGACCTAGCACCCTTACCAAACGCAACAAAGTAGCGATTGAGATTCGCGCCGTTTTCGGTTTTCGGATTCTCCAGCCAGCGTTCTGGGATAAAGGAGCGCGAGTTCGGGTAGATGTGTTCGTCATGGTGGACATCGATAATAGTCATAGAGACAGGCGTACCAGCGGGGATTACGAACTCCTTATACTTGGTTGGCTTATCCGGGGAGATGCGGGGATTCCGTGATGACACGCCGTAAGAGAGTCGGATGCCTTCCTGAATGCAGGCGCTGAGATAGGGCAGTTTTTCCAGAAAGAGCGAGCCCAGTTGGGCTGTGGGATCGGGGATTGCGGCTTCAAGCTCGGAGCGCAATTTGGCTAGGATGGAAGGATTGCTGATCAGATGGAACGATATGGTCGTTAGGGCCCAGGCGGTGGTCTCCAGCCCGGCTCCAATAATCAGCTGAGCTTCGTCGCCGAGACGGTCTATGGATTTCTCGTGTGGCGGAAGATTGCTTTCGAGAAGTTCGTGGAAGATTGTTGGGTGCTGGGATTTGGTGTGCGATTGGCCTTCGCCGCTGATAATTTTTGCAATCTTGATTCGTAGGTCCTTGCGGTTTGATCAGTCGAGGGGAAAGAGATATTTTCTTGAACGATAAGGCACCTTTTGTAGTACTAATATCATGTGCAAGTCAGGGGCCATTTTCTCGGTTACCGAGTCGGGAAACGCGTTCATGATCTATGTGGAGTCAGTTCTCAAGTGTCTTGGGGGGCTTTTGGGCGCCGGATATCCCGCACAGCTCACCGGATGCATATCGGAAACTGGAGCGCCAGATGTCCAAACGCGCTCACAGCCATGAAGGCCCGGTGGAAATTCTCCCTGAACCCAGGCGACTCTAAATGCTTATAGCAGAACCCAAAACAGTATTTAGTGATCACATCACCAGCATACGCGTTAAAAACATTGCTCAGAACGAGTGCCTCGCCAGTCTCCTTGAAATTTGACATGCACTTGCACATGTGTCCACCTTTCTCTTGAACGAGCCCTCGACTAGCTTGCCCTGGTTCTAGTAGAGGCTCCCTAGGTTGTGGACTGTATTGAGCGTCGACGTGTGGTCTGGACCTAATGCCTTCTCGTAGCCTTGTAGCGCCCGCTGGTATATCTGCTTGGCCTCGACCAGCTTACCCTGGCTGACGTAGAGGTTCCCTAAGTTATTGACCGTGTCAAGCGTGAACGTGTGCTCCGGACCCCATGCCTTCTCCTTGCCTTGTAGCGCCCTCTGGTACATCTGCTCGGCCTCGGCCAGCTTGCCCTGGTTGGCGTAGAGGAGACCCAGGTTATGGTACTCACCTGCTAGCCCATCGTCTACAACCAAAATGTTCGCAACCATATGTGAACACCTCGCTGCATGCTGGAGAAGTCGACGTTGTATTAACTATGGCTGAATATCATTCTTTCCAGGGACATGTGCTCCTACAACTTTCACAGCTAGCCTAGCTAGATCGTAATCCCACGCTTGGTTGAGAGCATGAATAGTCCAAGAGTGAACACATCCATGAATGCTATACCCCTTAGACTCGAGCGATTCCTGTGAAGAGGTGGCTACTTCCACTAGTCCATGATTACTCAAGACTCGCACGGCACTGTCGAAACTTAACTCGTCTTTAGTGAGCTCTCGTAGCCATTCGGGGTCCTCAGAGTCGCCATGTCGAAGAAGCTCAAACCACAGATCCTGATTGTCAAAATACGCCCATAGACGAAGTAGATCTGCCGAGAGGGGGTTCCGCTGTTTGATGCTATTAAGTGATATTTGCCGCGTCGAATACAGCGTTCGCTCTTCGTACGAGCTCAGCTCAGGACTTGTCTCCATAAGCCTCGCCCATGACTCCTTGTATAAACGAAGATAGTCTGAGAAACTTCTTGCTGTTTGATCCAGGTATGCTCCAGCAGTAGCTAATGCAAGTGGAAGTCCATCTAATTCCTTAGCAAGCGTCACAGCATCGGGATCTGGTAAATAAAGTTAGAAAGTGCTATTAAACCCAGAAAATCCGTACCTGCCACAAGCCCCTCTCGTCTCGATACGGTGGACAAAAGTTCAAGGCTGTCACGCACATCGCCGAGTTTGCGAATCTGGATTGAATGACCAATTCTGACCTCCGATGACCGTGTTGTGATGATAATTGACCCTTGATATGATTCAGGAAGAAACTTTCTGACATCTATAGCCATAGGATCTGTCGTACCAGGCAGCTTCGGATTATCGTAATTATCATAAATCAACAACCACCGTATGTTGTGCGGCAGACTCAACCATGCTTTAACCATGTCGACTACTTCATCAAGGGTTGTCAATTGTATCCACGTTGCCAGGCGGAAGAGCTGAGGAGTGTTGTCTCGATATGCGCTTAGCCGCTTTGACAAAGCTTTGCTTCAGTGAATCCTCGTCCTTGATGTTCAGCCAGATAATTGCCGAGTAGCTGTCCTTTTGGCGCTTCGCATATGCAGCAGCGAGTTGTGTCTTGCCGATTCCACCTAAGCCGTGGAGAACAACGGTACGGTGGGAGCCGTCACCACTGAGTGCCTTGTTCATCTCTAGGAGCTCTGTCTTCCTTGCACGAAGTGTTCGACGTCGGAAACATCATAGAGGCTAAAGGGAATTGAGAAGTCCTCGCGCTTGAAACCTGATCTAGTCAGCAGCTTCCCTATTTTACTACAGAAGAGACAAGATATACCTCTTGAAGCCTTGTCAATCTCCTCTCGAAGTCGATTCATCGCCTTATCCTTTCCTTCGCTCTAGATGAGCGACATGTTGACCTCAAAGATGCCTAGTAGCGAGTATGCCTTGTCTTCCTGACGAAAGGTCTCACGACTTGCTGCCCACGAAAATCGCTCAGCAAGGCTGAAGTCAGACAAAGGGCTCCCTCGAAGGGCCCTGGCTGGAATGCCTGTTACCTCGCAGATATGTGGTTCTAAGGAGGCCTTACTGCCTTGTAGGTCCCCTCTTTGCAGAAGAAGTCGACTGATGCCGGCGCAATAAGCTCTTGCAGAGTCCAGCCTCGTCTAAACCATTCGCTTTTCCGAAATGTCGATATCCAGCCCTCGTCAGACTTATCAGCCGAATCTGTCCGACGTCGCGAGACATCTGGCAGATAAACGTAGCACTTGGTCGCATCCCGGTACCAGCGAAACATCGAGTTGATAGCCTCTGCGAGCTCAGTGCTGTTCGACTTATCGATACAGCAGGTGTCTACCCAAAAGTATTGCGAGCCGTCGCGCTTCGCTTATTCTCCGCAGAACTGTATCTTGCCATAACCAGCCATCTTCTTGCCGTTGCCATTCTTTAGATCTGCCAAAGTAACCTCCTCCGGTCCCCATCTGTGCGAAAGAATAGCATACTTGGGTATATCGCTCTCAAAGAACTCCGTCAGGCTGAAATCGCTCCCGTTGTTGTACTGTAGCAGACGCATTATTCGAATATGTTCGTAGATCGCAGGAGAGAGGGTTTTCGATAATTGCTGAGCCGTTGAGAAGGCATAAATGCGAACTGAGGTGAAGGTTTGCAAGAGGACGTCGAGGTAAGGCTGGCACCCTCAGCTGAGCGGCAGCCTCGCGGCAATGCCATCTTTTGTGTGTTACTATAGGCGCGCAAGACCGGCCAATCGCCCAGGCTTACCGCAGGAATTCTGGAGGTTATAGGTGGCATAGGATATTAGATCTCACTCTCAATTGGGCATGATTTGTTCTTTTTGGGAAGCTGAAGGAAATGGAAGGTGGATGGCAGAAACAGAATCCATAATCTACCTGCGATCATCCATTTTGGTGCCCGAGCTTCTAATTCTGCCTTGTTCAAATAATCTAGCCTTAAATCTTAGGCTACCATTTGTTTTTGCGTCCGTCATGAGCGCGGGGTCGTTAAGTTAGTCGATTCGAGGTACTGTCCCACCTGTCGACCCTATATGAATTTGCGGTCTATAGCAGCCACAAAGCTGATGACGATTTCCAACTTGGTAGTAAGGCTTTTAAGATAAAATGAGACTCGTTTATAAATATCAGAAGTGATAAGAGCTTAATAGTAGAGCTATAGTCAACGAACTCTCTTGCGTCGTGAAAGGAGGCTGCCCGCAGATCAGGCGCAAGGGCGAAAACGCGAAAATAATTTTCTGGTGAGAGAGGTCTAAGTTAGAGTGTTTAGGAGTAGCTACGGTATATAGCTCAGATAATAATATAGGATAGTTCGACGTGTGCACGGATTTTAAGATATTCAAAGTCAAGGTAGCCCTTAATTTTCTTGGCACGGCGGTGGGTTTCTGTTGGTTGGGCAATCCTGGTCTCTGAGTAAAGTGTATTGTAGTCACATGCCCACGGGTATATAATCCCATGGAGGAACCCAGTTCCAGTCAATTAAGCATGCTGTTATCACTTCTTCTTCCAATCCTCAACTGTTTCTCGGCTCGCAGGGAGGGACGTTACTCCCGGGAACGTTTCTCCTGGCAGCACATGGGTTCCCGGGATCCACCACCGAAGCCAAAAAGAAGATACTGGTCATAGCAAGATGACTTAAGTTAACTTAGTTTCAGCATTATTACGAGAATGTCCAATCACAAGGATAAACCCGAAGAACCGTTGATGTTGGATTGGCGCGGTTAAAAAGACATGATTAAGCGAGGAATCAAAATAATCTAACCTGTCCATGCCACACGCATTTCCATCTCTGGATTTTCATGAGATACACATAGCCGCATAAGCAGTAGGCTAATGAAGCTACTAGAGCCCGCCAGCATGTCAAATGCCCCGTTGGTATCCAGACAAGGAAGGGACAGACACCTTGCTTCTTCCCACCTCAATCAATGGCCGGATATTATCCAAGTATAACCTGGCCCCGTGGTCGGTATCTTTCGATACAAAGTCGTACTTCTTTTCAATTTCATCATCATCTCCATTTTCGCCGTGCTGATTCTTCGACTCTATAGAGCTCATCGTCATCGTCGTCGGTGTGTATCTTGCCACATTCGTTCTCCTTGTTCATCGTGGTTTTACCATGCAGTTTGGGCACCTCACGCAAGGCAGCAGTGATTTTGTCGGCTCCAACACCAAGGCGAAGGAATTTCCAGACACCGAGAGCGTGGGTGCACACCATATCGGACTTAAGGTTTTCAGGCTCACGACGGCAGCTTTAGAGACATATGACAGTAACACTAATGGTGGTGAGCATAATGGTGGTGAACATAATGGTTTAGCATAAGGTGAAGGTACATCAGGTGAAATACGATGAGTTTCACAATGACTCGCTCATAAAGAAGTAGCAGTGCGTCCTATGGTTGATCCGTTAGCGAAAATACCTCCTCTCAAGGCTTTTGTATCGAAACTATTAGAGCTGCCAATTATGCCAGCAGCTAAAAATAGCTGACGGTTACCGCTCAAAAAATCTTGAGACGAAATCGATTTTGAAGGTGACGATAAAGACTAATAATCCTGCATGGACTGGTTTTGTCGATGATAGGATCTTTGCGCTGCGTTGCCCGCCAGGCGAGGTAGGTTTTGGGCAGCGGTTGGATGTGGCGGATGCGCGATGGTCCAAAATTGGCTGCTCCTCCAGAAAATGGCTGCAATGGGCCGTTTTTTGCTTTCTAGTCGGGTTCCTATTCGTATGAAGTATATCCAGTTACAAACTTTCAGATATCCGGCCTAATTAGATCCAACCAAGTTCTCAAAATTTGAGGATTTGATCCCCAGGGCAAATATGTCTGGGCAATTGCAAAATAAAAAGTCCAGAAAGAACACTCAGGAGAACTTTCGACGGCGGAAAGAAAATCTCATTAGCAAAGCAGACGACCTCCACCGTTTGTTTGGCGCAGACGTCTTCTTGGTTATCCGAAAGAAAGGCAAATACTCTGGGTACAATTCGACAGAAGAGCTGGAATGGCCGCCAAGACAGGAGGAGCTCGTGAGTCTTTCTCTTCCCGCCAGCTCAAGATTGTGACGAACAAAATTTTAGGAACATGAGCTTGGGACTCCAGCAGACTTTGACGTTACCAAAGGCAATGATAAGGCGATGTGGAGGAACCAAAGCTGTGGAGATCACATTAGTATGGGCTGCTAGAGCACTGCCGCAATTCCGAACTTCTAACTTATGCCTAACTTAAATTAACTCTAAGTTAAAAGATTTTCCTAAGGGATTATACTGTAAATTATGTAGCTTCAAATTGATAAGTTAAGCCTGGCGATATCAATACGTACATCCCAAATGGCTCAACACAACTAATTCCCCAATTCTCAGGGCCTTTCCACCAGGCTATGGCGGAATAACTGAAAAGTACGAAGCGTAAAAGGAGCAATTGTAAAATCACAAAGTCCGTCAGTGTTCTCACAGCGTGCATAGCATGATCTATTGCTTAGCTACCGGGGGCAGATGGTAGGGCCGGCTCCGCTACCATACACTTAGGATGTGCAGTAACTTACTGGGGGAAGCTGTAGCCCACGTGATTTATTAAGAACAATATCAAAGACATAGTCCATGCTGATGTTTCGTATGGGTCACGAAATGTAGAGCACTTCCTAAGAAGGCCGAGCATCCTCGGTAAGGACAAACAAAGCCTTCCCCCGCAGCCTGAGGACAGAGATGCTGGGCCCGGATGTGGCGACGGAGACTGTCAGTACGGGAGAACACATGCTCCCGTTTCAGGGGGCCTGCCTCCACATCAACCCACTTGCAAAAGGGACAGTATAGTACAGGAACCACTGATGGCTTCTTGACTTCCACTGAAGTCATAGATTCTGTATCCGAATCTCCGCCCGCTAGTGTCTTGGTTTCCCAGTCAATATCAGACTCCACATCGGTCTCTCCTTGAAAGACGTCCTCCTCCTCTTCGTCATCTGTACTAGCATACACACGACAAGCCTTTGGACGCCCCCTCTTCTTTGGCGCCTTGTACTGATGGGGGGTTTCCTGCTTCTTGCAAAGTCCCATGAGGTTGTCAACAAGCTCGACCCGCACTTGAAGAATTTGATCCTCTGTCAGGCCATCAAGCGGCTTGAACAGAAGCTTAGCCACTTTACCTCGCTCTTCGAGCTCATACTCAAAAGTACGTGGAGTGATTATGTCGACTGGACGGATACCCCGCAGTTGTCGGTCGACTTCGGCAGTATGGACGGTCTTGTGAAACTCGGTGATGGACTTCTCGAGCAAATCATCCTTTAGTTGGCGTTTCAAGGTGTTGATATCGGCCTGTATGCTTTTGTGTTTCTCGAACCACTTCGTTTTCTTGGCTGACTTAATGGTGGGGAAGCCATGATCCTTGAGATCTCGAACACATTGAGCACGCTCTTCGATGAGCTCAAGGAGCTTGGGGTCTCTACTGATATCGAACTTCTGCACGTCTGTCAGAGCTTTCGGGGCTCTCTCATGGCAGACCAGTCTGCCAACTGCTCGGATAAGATCATCTCGTCGTGTCGAGCCAAGGTAGATCGCTTGGCAGTCCCGATCGATGAACGACGGCATATAATACCGTTCATAGACATCTCCCCGATGGCCCATGATCTGCCGGTGCTCTTCGGGAGTTAATGCTTCTATGGTGGCACATATTAGCCAAGCTCAACAGTAACTCGCAAGAATCTGCTAGGGAGTGGGATGAGAAGTGCTGAGAACCTACCCTTCAACCGCTTTCCCGAAGCTCGCCGCAAATCGTAGAATTCGAGCTTCTTCTCAAACCCACTCGTCCGCCCGAGGCGGATAAGATGGTGCCGGTGCTTGGAGTAGTCCAGAGCTTTAGTCAGAGACACACGGATACCATTAGCAGTGTGCTCGACGTCTCGGAAAACAGGCCTCTGTGCCCAGTCCTCATCCCATTGGAGACGAATGCGATCGGTATCGGGTGGGACTACCAGAGAATAAACATCACGAAGGGAAGTGAGTTTGTTCTTGAATGCACCATCGGCAAGTGCCAAAGCCAGTATAAAAGTGACTCCGCAACATGCGAGATCCTCTGCCTCGTAAAATGCAAATACTTTTCTGATTCGAATTAGCCAGCTGAGGAGGCAAGAGGTTCGATGTGGAGGGCAATCCTACTCACCTCTTTCTCTTTCCACCAGACCGCTTGATACGCTTCAGGTTGAGCTTCATAATGACGATGGGCGGCCGCCCTTTCACCCGAGGCGGGAATAGCTGGAACTCAATGTCTTCATACCGGAGTCCAACGAGAGCTTTCGGTCGAGTTGCGGTACAGCCAGCAAGGGCCAAGAAGGGCGATAATTGGACCCGCAGACGCTCATGAGCAAACACCTCTGTATCGCGCACCCAGTGGGCATTCTGGAGTCGGCACAGATCCTCCACAAAAAGCCCCGACTTTTCTTTTTCCGAGTCGTCGAGGCCGAACGCAGGCGTAAGAACTTGTGGGATCCACTATCACGAAGTGAGTATGACAACTTAGGAAGGTGGAGATAGGCAAAGTACGTTACGCATGTCATACAAGACGCCTTCTTTCATATACTCTTCTGCCAATCGCGCGTACACCATACTGAGAATTTTCCAACGTGTGGTAATGGAGGACTCCTTCTTGATTCGCGAGTGCTTGACTCGCCAGAAGAGATATGTCTTAAAGTAGCTGGTTTCGCACATCTTGAGGGCCCTGTGTGGATCTTGCATTATTCTGATGAGGGGCGAGCTTGGGTTTTCTTTTCTTGATTGCCTAACAGTGAAGCTGCAAAACCTGTCGAAATACAATCAGCAAACGTCTACGTCAAAATTTCATCCCCGAGACAAGAAACGTACTCCTCCCATTTTTCCAGCTCCACCTCCATCATTTCTTTGGTTCCATCACAAGGATTGGATAATGTGACTCCTTCTTCTTCAAACTCGCGCATCATTCGCTCAATATTCATGTCTTCAATATCGGCATCAGAGTCAGAGTCAGACCCGTCATCAGTCAGAGAATTGTAGCCAGAATCTTTGGTAACCTCAGAGTCAGAATCAAAACCAGAGTTGCCATTGTGAGTAGAATTTGATTTCCGTGCCCGATTCCTCCTCTTCAACTTTACCCGTGATTCATATACTCGAGGTTGTTCCTGTCCGTTTGGCAAAGTTGGGGGAGCTCCTCTTCGGCCATGGCGGAGGGTTTGGCGTTGAGCGAAACGTCGGGGGAGACTGACCATTGTGAGAAGAGACGTCGGATCTGCTAGGAAAGGGACAGAGGCCTGCACAAACGACTGAAGCTGACTGAAGGGATATCGTCGATGACTGTGGCGGTGAAGTCGGGAAAGGACTGTGCTTGATATTTCAAGTAGCGGATTTCCGCTTGAATCTTCTTGTATTTCATGTATGACTTCGATTCTTTGGCTTCCCGGACCAATCGGTAGCGACTGAAAAGCTTGTGAATACAATTCGCTCGACGTTGAACAAGCTTAGCAATACGCTTCAAGTAGCGAATTTCGGCCTGTGTGCCGATGTATTGCTGGTACCGCCTTGATCCTTTCGCGGCCTTGGTCGTGCCGTAGATAGCTTGAATCTCACTGACAGAGCTATCACGATGTTGCACCAGCTCAGCGATGCGCAGGCTGATCGAACTCATGAGCGCTGGAGAGTAAAGAGCGAAAAGCGAATGATTGAGGGCAATGGCACCAAAATGACAGATTCACTGGAATGCAGGAGCAGAGTGATGAATGAGTGAGTAGGTCGATGAGGTGTGGGTAGAGTGGGAATGAAAACTTGAGAGTCGAGGGCAAAGCGGCTGGAATATATACATCTTGCAGTGCGGGAGCAGGAAGTTGAACAGGCAGTGTGATTCATTTTCCACTTGGAAGCTTTCCTTTGGGAGGTAGGGAGCCCGCGGTTTTCAGGGGTAAGAGGTTCCGCCATTTCTGGAGGTAGGAATGAAGTTGGAAGAATGACGCTCTGTGGTTAAAACGGCGATGGGGGACGCTCGCTAAAATTTGGGTGGCTCCAGGTCGGACATTAAGCGAGTGGAAAGGCAGCTTAAAACAGCGGGTGGTCGCCTACCGAAAACGGCAGCCAAATCACCGACATCTAGAAAATTATAAGGAAATTTGATATAAAAAAATAAGCGAGTGTAAGAAATTCCCTTGTTACTTGTTTAAATCGGCGCTGGTAAGTTGCTGGACTTATCTTTCCATTTTTATTTTTAACTTATTAGTATTAATAAGCTTTTGCAAGGACTTGTTAAGGTTGGCTTTTGTTATTGCGTTAGTAGGGTTATGTGCTTTATCGATCTATCGCATTTTTGTAAGTTCTTAACGTTTATATAATTAACGAATTAATATAATGTTAATTATTAAATATTTCTTTTTTGTTATATTAAGCTTAATAATATACTTGTAAAGCAAAAGAAAGTTAATATAGATGATTATTAGTAATTGCTTAATTCCAAGTTTGTTAATTATTATATTAATAGTGCTTGATAGCGTAATTAACATATTAACTCTTGCTATTATAATATATAGCTTCGAAGTGAGCATAGTATAAGTTACCCTTTTATAAGAATATAATATGCACCTCGCTTAGCCTCGCTTAGCTTTCATAACCTCGCTTATGGCATAAACAAAGGCTCGCTTAATTTGAAGATATTACAGGCTCAGGGACCCCCTATAAGATCTGTAACTACAGGCTCAGGGACCCCCTATCAGATCTGTAACTACAGGCTCAGGGACCCCCTATCAGATCTGTAACTACAGGCTCAGGGACC